>Ga0129345_1000142_pt1 | contig 24335 bp, 9 predicted proteins | sample CPBDNA_FD_94425 | JGI IMG/M metagenome (GOLD analysis project Ga0129345, IMG submission 94425) | Freshwater to marine salinity gradient microbial communities from Chesapeake Bay, USA - CPBay_Sum_20_0.8_DNA | ecosystem: Environmental > Aquatic > Marine > Coastal | place: USA: Chesapeake Bay...
AAGAATTAGCAAGTTTTACCATGCTACCAGGAAGTAGGGGGCCTTTAGCTTTAGCAGCGGCATTAGGTACACCAGCATCAGCAGCCTTGTTGATCTTCTGCTGTCTTCTAGCAGAACTTCCACCAGTGCTTCCTACAGTGAAACTAATTTGTTCAGTGAGGGGCTCTGCTTCAAATTCATCGCCAGGTTCTTGTTGTAGCATCTTATGGTAGGTATCCATAAGACTTTTGAGTTGTGGATCGTCCATGGGTATCTTATGAGTTCTTATAAGAACTATTTAGTAAAACCCGCCCCTAAGCTCTCTATTGACAAGGATAAATAACGGTGTTAGAATCTTATAGTAAACCTTTTGAATTGGTATGGCATCAGGATTTAAAGTGGTGGCGAACGAACCGCCTGAAAAGTCGAAGGAAGAGTTTGACATCGATAAGGCAAAGGAAATGCTCAAAGGGAAGGCAATTGTCTTCTGTATGCCTGGTCGCGGTTGCTCTTATACCTTCCTAAAAAACTTCGTTCAAATGTGTTTTGATCTAGTGCAAATGGGCGCTAGCATTCAAATCTCACAAGACTACAGTTCCATGGTGAACTTTGCCCGTTGTAAGTGTCTCGGTGCAAACGTTCTCCGCGGGCCTAATCAGGTTCCCTGGGACGGCAAACTCAATTACGACTATCAGCTCTGGATCGATAACGATATCGTCTTCAACACCGAGGCTCTGCTTCGTCTAGTCTATATGGACAAGGACATTGCTGCTGGCTGGTATGCAACCGAAGACGGTCATACGACCTCTGTTGCTCACTGGTTGTCTGAAGAAGAATTCAAGAAGAATCGCGGTGTCATGAACCATGAGACCGTTGAATCGATTCAAAAGCGTAAGAAGCCCTTCACCGTTGACTACACTGGTTTCGGTTGGGTTCTGATTAAGAAAGGCGTGTTTGAATCTCTCACCTATCCTTGGTTTGCTCCTCAGATGCAAGTCTTTGAATCTGGTGAAGTTCAGGATATGTGTGGTGAAGACGTTTCATTCTGTCTCGATGCTATCAAGGCTGGTTTCGAGATCTGGTGCAATCCTCTGATTCGCGTTGGACATGAAAAAACCCGAGTCATCTGATCGATTTGCGATCTTCATCAAAGACAATTTACATGCCGATGACCTCACCTATGAGGAAATGGGCAACATGTTAATGGATCTGGCACAAGATTTTTATCTTGATGGTGAACCAGATCCCAAAGATATTGAAGTGAAACTTAAACTAGGAGACGAATATGGCAAAGCGCCCTTCATTGACCAGCGGTAAAAAAATTGAATCGAAGCCCAAGTGTACTCGCCAGGGCAACAGCAAGAATACTAAATATGCTGCAACGAGCCGTAATAAGGCTAGGAAGGCATACCGAGGACAAGGTAAGTAACATGTACATCACAGAGGTCAATCAGGAGTGGGATCTTATTCACCCTAAAGACCTCTGGGTATACAATAAACTCTTTCTAAGTCGGGTTTTGGGGTATAAGTGTGGGCCTGCTGGCACCACCGTCCCCAGACCCGACTTTTATATTGTCCGCCCATCCTTGAATTTACTTGGAATGGGTCGTGATGCTCGAATTGTTAAGATAGAAAATGAAACAGATGATCTTCATCCATCAGAATTCTGGTGTCAGATCTTCAAAGGAGACCACATAAGCGTTGATTTTTGCAATAAGAAGCCAGAATTGGTTGTAATGGGTGAGCGTCATCATGATAATCCACTATATAAGTGGTTCAAATGGTCTAAAATCGACAAGAAAGTTGAATTTCCTTCAATTTTGGAGGATTTGGCTGGAGATTATGAGTGGATTAACTGTGAATTCATTGGAAATCAGTTAATTGAAGTCCATTTTAGACAAAATCCCGACTTTAGACATGGCAATTCTGTTGCCATACCTCTCTGGAAGGGTGAAAAAGTTCAAGATTTGCCAGATTATGAGTATATTGAGGACTCTGATTACCTAAGGCAGGGATTTTACATTGATAAGGGATAGAAACCCCTCTAAAAGTTCTGATTTTTCAACAAATCAGGAGAATTTCATGCAACCCGACCGAAACAAAGAGTACATGAGGCAGATGTGGGGCACTGATCGCCTCGTTACTGACTATGGATCAATGAAACAAGTTGACATTTACGAAGAAAAGCGTAAATTTTTACAAGAAGTGATGGATTATGAAGAAAATGAGAAGAAAGTTAATGATCCACCAAACGATAGAATGTCAAGACCATGTGGAGGACAAGGTGGTTTTGATGATTATGTAGAGCGTTGGCACTAACTGCCTAAATAATCTAAAAGTCTGTCTATATCAATGCCAACAAACATATCAAGGGCTTTTAGAGACATCAGTTTATCATTCAAAAAACACCCAATCACCAATGACATTGTAGTTCTTAAAAATGAGAACGCAATCAAAAATTCGGTGATTAACTTGGTACGGACAATTGTTGGTGAGAGATTTTTCAATAATCGTATTGGAACGGTAATCGAAGACTCATACTTTGAACTACAGTCACCAGAAATTCAAGTTCAGCTTGAGAATGAAATCAAATCAACTCTGAACAACTTTGAACCAAGGATTGATTTAAGGCAAGTTAGAGTTGCATTTCCTGTTGATAGTAACGACCTTGAAGTCGGTGTAGTTTATGACATCGTTGGTCTTTCGACTCCCGTACAAGATATTACGTTTATCCTACAACCAACAAGGGTATAATGGCATTTACTCAATTCACAAATCTAGATTTTGATCAGATAAAGAGATCCATTAAGGATTATATCAGGTCTAACAGTGAGTTCACTGATTATGACTTTGAGGGATCTAACCTGTCAATCTTAATTGATACGCTTGCCTATAATACCTACATCACTGCATATAATACCAATGCAGTTGTTAATGAAGTCTTTCTTGACAGTGCAGTTCTAAGGCAAAATGTTGTCTCCCTAGCAAGAAATATTGGTTATGTACCCCAGTCAAAAAAGGCTGCAAGGGCTGTTGTCTCCATGTTGGCTGACGTACCTACTAGCGGCATTTCAAGCACCACACCGACGCTTACACTAAAGGCTGGTGTGGTTGCTACAGGTGCCGCTAATGACTTGAATTACTCATTCTGTGTACCAGAAGATATTACGGTTCCAGTATCTGATAATATCGGCGCATTTACTAATATTAGCGTCTATGAAGGTGCATTTGTGAAGTCATCGTTCACCGTTGACAATTCACAACCAGATCAAAAATTCATTCTACAAAACCCTGGTATTGATCTTTCAACCCTAGTCGTAAAGGTAAGACCTTCTGAGGGTGATCAGATCAGTGAGGAGTATACTAAGATTGATAATATTGTAGGACTAACCACAACTTCTAAAAATTATCTCGTACAAGAAGTTTCAGGCGAAAAATACGAGTTGATCTTTGGTGATGGAATCATTGGCAAAAAGCTTGAAAACAACAATTTCATCGAAGCCACCTACATTGTCACAAATGGAAAAGACGCTAATGGTGTTACTAACCTTTCATTTAATGGAGTTCTCCTTGATAGTAATAACAGCTTTATACCTCAAACATCACTTACCATAAACACCTCTGTAGCCGCTGCAGATGGTGCTGACATCGAATCAGTCGCATCAATCAAAAACTACGCTCCTAGGCTCTATTCCTCACAGTACAGAGCGGTTTCAGCTAATGATTACGAAGCGATTGTCCCAACCATCTATCCTAATGCTGCATCAGTCTCTGCATATGGTGGTGAAGAATTAGATCCACCTCAATTTGGAAAGGTATTCATCGTCATCAAACCAAAAAGCGGTTCTACAATCTCTCTATTCTCCAAAAAGGAAATCTTAAGAGATCTTAAAAAGTACAGTATCGCTGGTATTGTACCAGAAATCATTGATCTCAAGTATCTCTATGTTGAATTAGAGTCTTCAGTATACTACAATCCTAATATGATTAGTGATGTAAGCAATCTACAAAGTCAGATTGTTTCATCTCTAAATCAGTACGCAACATCAAAAGAGACTAATCAGTTTGGTGGAAGAGTAAAATATAGTAAGGTTGTCAGCCTAATTGATAGTACTGATAATTCTATCACATCAAACATCACAAAGATTAAAATTAGAAGAAATCTAAACGTTGCTATCAATTCCAATGCACAGTATGAATTGTGCTTTGGAAATCAGTTCCACATCCGCAGTGAAGGCTATTCCATCAAGTCTACTGGATTTAAAGTTAACAATAATCCAAATACAATGTATCTTGCTGATTTCCCAACATCTAAAACCATGGGAAGAATTTTCTTCTTCTATCTAGACTCTGTTGGTAAGCCTGTTATTGTTAACAATAGTGCTGGTACTGTTGATTATGTTAAGGGTGAGATCTTATTGAATAGTGTTAATATCATTTCTACAGTTAAATCAAATAATGTTGTTGAGATTCAGGCTATACCTGAGTCCAACGATATTATCGGTCTAAAAGACTTATACATAAGTTTAGATATTGCATCCAGCAAATTTACCATGATTAAAGATATCATGTCTTCTGGTGATAACGTTGCTGGAACAAGATTTACATCAACCTCAAGTTTTGTTAACGGAACTTATACGAGATAACGAAGAATGATTGATAAGCAGATCCAGAGAGTACAAATTAACCAAGTTATTGGTACTCAGATTCCAAAATTCATTGCCGAAGAAAATCCACTATTTACTGAGTTTCTGAAGCAGTATTATATTTCAATGGATCGCCAAGGCGGTTCAACTGATCTTAGTGAGAATATTGATCAATACTTAAATTTTGAGAATTTTAAGGAAACATCATACCTTGACGGATCTACATCTCTTACAAATAATATTGAATCTTTTACTGATGAAATTGAGGTTGCCTCTACGGCTGCCTGGCCCCAGTCTTATGGTCTGCTAAAGATTGGCACCGAGATCATCACATACACTAGTAAGGATGATACTAAGTTTTATGGCTGTATCCGTGGCTTTAGTGGAGTAGAGTCTTTACATAAGACTAACTACCCAGAATATCTCGTATTCAGAGAATCTGAGGCAGCATCTCACGTTGCTGACGATACTGTCTATAATTTAAGTAACTTATTCCTAGTAGAATTTTGGAAGAAGCTTAAATATCAATTCTTACCTGGATTTGAAGAGAGAACATTAGCTGATGGTTTAAACAAAGGTAAGTTTTTAACTTTTGCAAGAGATTTCTACAAATCTAAGGGTTCAGACGAGTCTATTAAGATTCTATTCAAGGTTCTTTACGGAGAACCAAACGCAGAAATCATAAAACCACAAGATTATCTAATTAAACCATCAAACGCTGACTGGTTGGTAACTAAAAACCTTATTGTTCAGCAAATTAGTGGTGATGCATCTAAGCTTAAGGGTCAAGCAATTTTCCAAGACTCTCCACAATCATCTAGCTATGTTTATGATAGCCAAATCATCAATCTCGAAGGTGGTGGATACTATCAGATCAAACTAAGCTTAGAATCTACGGTTGGAGATTTTTCTGTATGTCCTAGTACCAAGACTACAGATCCAGTAGATCTATCGTCATCAACAATTACAGTTGACTCTACTGTTGGATTTGCCGATGCTGGAGAGCTTTATGTCAACAGTGGTATTGTAACTTATACTTCTAAGAGCAGCACTCAATTTTTCAATTGTGTTGGCTTAACAACTAGCGTCGCAGTATATTCAGATATTTTCCAAAATAGTTTCATCTATTCTTATGAGAATGGTGATGAGACTAAGCCAGTTTTCCTTCGTGTAACTGCACAGTTAGATAAGAACGTTACTTTAGCTGAGAATACTAAGTATCTTGCAGTTGGTGACGAGATTAAGGTAAAAACTTTAGGTGAAGAAGTTATTGCTGAATCATATAATAAAAAGTTTGATCCATGGATCCACAACGTATCTTATGAAGTAGATGTTCAGCCAAGAGAATTTGGTGTAGAATCGACAACTTCTCCTTCAGTAATCAACACCAAAGAGCCTCATGGCTTTAAGTCGTCTGATACTGTAACATTAATTGACCAACAAAGTCAAGAACAAATTAATGGAGAAGTTATTCAAGTAAATGCTGTAGATTCGTTTACTTTTGAATTTTCTGGTACACTTTCGCAAACTTCCAACTATGTTGCAAAAAGAAATATTAAATATGTATCTTCTGTTAGTTCTACATATCCAGAGATTACCAAATTTGTAGCTGATGTTCAAAATACCTACATTGATAGAAAGAAAGAGAATCTCTATGTAACTTCCACTGGATTGCCATCATACAGCATTACAGCTGGATCTGGAGTACTATCTCGTAAAAAGTTCTTCAGTGTTGGTGCTGGTAATACAAATATTATTGACGTAACAAATCACAACTTCTACACTGGTGATAAGGTAGTCTTCAATCCTAATGGCAATCCTATCAGTGGCATCTCTACTGGTGTATATTTTGTCAGCAAAATTGACAATAATAGATTTAAGTTAGCATTCAGCCCATCAAGAATCTTCATCAACGACTTCATTTCGTTCTCTGAAGGTAATGGAACATCAAATTATATTGTAGCTGATGCTGCACAAGACAACAGAACACTAGGTAGTCAGAATCTACTTAAGAGAATTCCTATTACTACCAAGAAGAAGAATCCAGAGCAACCATTACAGACAGGTCCTGTTGGCATCCTACTCAATGGTGTTGAGATTATTTCTAACAAATTCTCTGATGCAGTATTCTATGGTCAGATTGAGTCTGTTGACGTATTGAATAGTGGCAGAAATTATGATGTGATTAATCCACCACAATTAATCATGTCAGATACTGTTGGATCTGGTGCAACTGGAAATGTGTTCGTTTCAGGACATTTTGATGATATTATCGTAACTAATCCAGGATATGATTATAAGAAGGCACCATCTATTGTTATAACTGGTGGTAATGGTTCTGGTGCTACGGCAGAAGCTAAAATGCGTTCTGTCTTAACCTCAATTAAGTTTGATGCTAATGTTGGTATTAACACAGTAACAGACATTATTGGCTTTGGCACATATCACAACTTCATCAATGGTGAAGAGATCGTATATAAAACTCTTGGAAATACTGGTCTTGGCATCGGAAGCACTGGAAATAACAATACCACAGGTTTCTTAGTTGATGGTTCTAAGTATTATGTAATTGCAAACACTGATTCTTCACTTTCTTTAGCAGAAAGAAAGAATGATGCGCTTGCAGGAATTAACACAATAAACATCACCAGATCAGCTTCTGGTACTCATCAGCTTGTTGCAACAACTGTAAGAAAGGTAATTGATAAGATTGTTGTAACTAATCCAGGTAGTAACTACAGACATAAGAAGATTGATATCCTTTCACAAGCTTATCCACCTTTAGATTATACTAAAGTCAGCACAAGTATTGTTGGTATCAACACATTAAATGACTACATCTTTGCAAAGAATCACGGATTCGAGTCTGGAGATATTGTTGAATATTCAACTTCAAATACACCTATTGCTGGTCTATCAACCACTTTACAATACAAAGCGATTAAGATTGATTCCGATCGCTTTAGATTGGCTTCTGTGGGAATTGGCTCTACGTTCAGCTCTGAAAATTATAGAAGAAACATTTATGTTAAGCTTGATGATTATGGAGTTGGAACCCATACCTTCAAATATCCAAGCATCCAAGTTTCAATTGCTGGAATACCAAATCTTCCAAATGTAACTGGATTTGCAACTGACGCGGTATCTAAATTTAGTACCTCACAAGCTACAGCAGTTGCTGTGGTTTCTGGTGTTATTGATGGTATTTTTGTAACTGAGGGTGGAAGTAATTATGGTTCTGCAAATATCCTAAACTTCGACAGAAAGCCCACAGCTATCGTCTCTAGCGGCTCTGGAGCCGTTGTAGCTCCAATTATAAACAATGGCAGCATTGACCAAGTATACGTCCTTAACGGCGGTTCTGGATACGTCTCAACGCCTACAATTACTGTAAGTGGAACTGGTAATTATGCAAGACTTCTGCCAAAAGTTGTTAATGGTGAGGTTGTATCAGTAACTGTTCTTGATTCTGGTGTTGGTTACACTAAAGAGACTACTGAACTTACGGTAGTAACAAAGGGTAGTGGTTGCATCTTATCTCCAAATATCCAAAAGTGGAATGTTGATACTTATAAAAAGCATGAGCATATTCTAACAAATCCAAATAACAAAGATGATTTGATTATTATTGAACCATTTAATAAAAATAACACCGACAACCAATCGGTTTCTGTAACTGCTCCAAGAATTCTCAGATATCATCTAGGTGATAATATCAATTCATCTTTGGTAGAAGTTGGTATTAATACTTCACACTCTCCTATTATTGGTTGGGCATATGATGGAAACCCAATCTATGGCCCCTATGGTTCTAAGAATCCAAAAGCAATTGGTAATATTACTGAGTTAAGATCTAGTTATACTTTGGTATCCAAGCCAAATAGACCAAGTTTCCCATCTGGATTCTTTGTAGAAGATTATGAATATAGTGGAGATGGAGATCTAGATGCTAACAATGGAAGATTCTGCACAACTCCAGAGTTCCCAACTGGAACATATGCTTACTTTGCAACAAGAAATAACTTCCCATATGTTCTAAATGGATATAGAAATGACGTAGATCAGTTTAACTACGATTTCTCCAAGTCACAACAAATTTTAGACGATCTTCAAGATGACATCTTAAGAAATACAGCCCCATACAAATTAACATCGCCTAATTCAAATTATTACGCTGCTCCTCAAGTTAAGAGTGAAAGGGAAAAGTCTGAAGTAACTTCGGTATTCTCTTCTGGCATTTCTTCAGTTAGAGTTCTTCTTCCTGGAAGCAATTACAAGGTTGGAGAAGTAGTTGATTTTGACAATACTGGAAGTGGTGGAAGAGGGGCTGATGCTGCAATTTCGCATGTTAAAGGTAAAACTATAACATCAGTAAGCTATTCTACAACTTCATTTAGTGGTGTAGAATTTGCATACAGCAACGAAAGAGTTACTGGAATTACATCAGTTCCCCATAAACTTAGTGATGGTGACCTAGTAAACATTTCTGGTATCAGCACCTATGCATTTAAGTCATTTGAAGGTGTTTATAGAATTGGTGTTTCTTCAATTACAACAAATCTCGAAGTTGGTATTGGTTCAACTCCTGCAACAGGAATGATAACCGAGATTTCACTTCTAGAAAAATCATATAATGATAGAATTAAAGTAAATGATATTATTGGAATCAATAGTGAAAGATTCCTGGTACTAGACAGAAATAGAGTTACAGGAGCATACAAAGTATTGCGTGAGTATGATTCTACACTTGGACTAGCACATACAGCAAATACTGAAGTATCTCTAGACCAACGTTATTTCACATATACACTAACAGGATTTACTACTAATGCACCTCTTACAGAAAATAGAACTCAATACTTTGATCCACAAACTAATGTAGGTTCTGGAACAACCGTAACCAGAACATTTGTTGGTTATGGCATTTCTGCTTCATACGTTGGTGTAGAAACAGGTCAAGGTTCATACACAAGAATTAACTTCTCATACAATCCATTTAAGATTGGCGATTATGTAGAATCTACCATTGGAGCTGGAGTAACAATTACTCAAGCTGCGGTTGTTTCTGCATCTACTACTTCAATTCTCTTAGATTATGATAGCACAAGTGTTAGTGGTGTTTCAACCACTGGTGTTGTCTTGTTAAGAAAATTATACAACATTGATCCAAGAAACATCTTTATTCCTGGTCATGGTTACTTTAATGGTCAAAAATTAAAGTATTCATTTGCCACTGGTGCTGGATTAACCTGTTCTAATAATTCTTCCTTAACTCCAACGTTTACTTTACAAAACAATCAGATTGTTTATGCGGTAAAAGTAGACGATAATAATATTGGAATTGTTACAACTCAAGCTGGTATTGGAAGTACAACTACAAGATTGTATTTCACAGGTATTGCAACTCAAATTGGATCAACTCATGCATTTACTGAAGTAAGAAATGAAATTCGTGGTTTTGCATCAAGATCTAGAGCACAAGTTAACACCACAGAAAATAATGGTTTACAGATTGGTGATGAAGTAACACTAGATCTTGTAGCGAATATCTCACAAAATGTAATTTTAAAATATAATGATTATAATGCAAAACTTCTAGTAAACCCTGTAAGTTTTGGTTCAACTCAAGTTGGTGTTGGTTCTACAGTATCAACCCTTAATCTACCTGCACATAATCTATCAACTGGTGATAAGGTTGTCTACGAATCCTCCAATCCAATTGCAAATCTAGAAAACAATAGAGAATATTTTGTCATTAAAATTAATGATGACAGTGTTAAACTAGCAGATTCCTATTATAATTCTACCAGATTGAATTATGTCAATGTACCATTTAATTCCTCTGGATCTGGTACACATACTCTCTCACCAATTAATCCAAAACTAGAATTTACTAGAAATAGTACGGTTGGATTTGCGGTTTCTGACTCATCATTCCAAAATCTAAAATTAGAGTTCTATGATAACCAAGATTTTACAAATCAAAACTTTGAGCAGAACGTAACAAGAATTGGATCTCCTGGAGATGGCAATGTAACTACTAAAGTAAATCTTCTAATCAATGAGAATATTCCTGATGTAATCTATTACAAGGCAATTCCAGTAGGAATCGCAAGTATTACGAATAATGCATTAGGTCTAACTGTAGATTCTGATAATTTTAATTCTGGAAAAATTGTCATTAAGGATAGTGTTTACAAAGGAACACATAGCGTAGTTTCTATTGGAAATAGTGTATTCTACTTTAATGTTGATAAGAAACCAGAATCTACATCATACACTTCAAGTGGTGTAACTACAACTTCATATGTCACAAGCTCAACATCTGCTTCTGGCGGCATCTTCAATGTTAAGGTAAATTATCCTGGTGTTGGATATAAGTCTGTACCTGGAATTTCAACGGTTGTCACCGATTCTGGCACTGGTGGCGTATTGAGAGCCTATTCTGATACTATTGGTAAGATCAAATCTGTAAGTTTGACTCTCCCTGGTTATAATTATCCAACTGATAGAACCATCTCCGCTAAAGCAGATACACCTATCGTTTTAAGAATTAAGAACAATAATCGCGTTTCGCAAGTTAGAGTTATCAGTGGAGGTAGTAATTATACAACTCCTCCTAAATTGAAGGTTATTGGTAATGATGCATTGTTACTATCTGCTAACATTACTGGAAATTCAGTATCGTCTGTTGATATTTTGAACAACGTCGGTGGATTGCCTGAAGTTGGCCCAGTTGTAGTTCCAACTTTTAACAGTAATGGTATTAGAGTTATTGATGGTTACAGCAGCGGTACAGATATTATTTTATCACTAAAAGCTCCTACCAACGGATTTACCGAGTTTCCATTCCAAATTGGAGATGAGATCTATGTTGAAGGTATTGTAGGTTTAGGAAGCACTGGATTTGTTGGTGATGGATACAACTCTGAGGATTATGGATATAGAAACTTCGTAGTTACACAAAGAGTAACTACAACTGGATCGGAGACAATCACTTATTCTATTGCTGGAATTGGAACAACTGCTGGCACATTTGATGTCACCAATAGTGCTGGTAAGGTCATCAAATCTACTGATCTTGCTTCTTTCGCAATTGATGTAGAACAGACAGAATTCTTCAGCCAAGAAAAATTAATTGTTGGTGACAAAACTACAAATGTCCTCAACAATGGATGGGATAGCACAAGGAGAATTTTGAAAGTCTCTGGTAAGGGTATCAATCCTGAGGTTTCTGATATTGTAACAGGATCACTATCTGGTTCTATTGGTGAAATTGAAGAAGTTATCACTAATGACTCAAATTATAGCACAAGCTCTTCAATTACTCTGAATGCAGAGTCAATTTGGTTAAGTGATTCTGGAATCCTCAACAATTCCTTACAGAGAATTCAAGATAGCGATTACTATCAAAACTTCTCATATTCTATTAAGAGCACTATTCCAAAGACAACTTGGGAAGAGCCAGTTAATAGTTTAGTTCACTCTGTAGGATTTAAGAACTTCAGTGATTTGGTTTTGAATAGCAAACCAGAAGAAAACCTTAAAGTATCAATTGGTTCTTCAACAATTACAACTATTGTATCACTTGACAATGTTGCTTCAATGTATACTAAGTATAATTTTGACTTAGGTACTGAAGAAACCACAAGTCAGGGAATTTCAAAGTTTGTCAACTTTGAAAACTCTAAATTGACCGACTACTCTATTTGCCAGACTAATAAGGTATTAAAAATTGATGATATCAGTTCACAATTTACTGGAATTGGTAGTTTTGGTCTCACTGCTGGTTTAACATCATTCCCACTAGCTAATCAAGGTGTCACTTTACTTAAGAAGACATTTGATGCTACAAATCTATCTGTAGTTTCTGCGGGTAGTAGTCAAATCTTTATTCCTGGTCACGATTTCAGTACAGGTGAAGAATTAGTATATAATCCAGGTACAAGTGGATCATACATTGGGATTGCTACTACAAGTAGAACTATTGCTGGTGTAAGCACCTCCAGATTACCTACAACTGTATTTGCATATAAAGTTAACAATAACATTATTAAGCTTTCTGGTATTAAAACTGACGCTACTGAAAATGAGATTTTCTTCCAGTTTACCTCACCAACAGGAATTGGCTCTACAGTTGCATCTGGACAGAATCACACGTTGTCTCCAGAATATAAGATTTCAAATACAAGAGCTTTAATTACAATTGATGGTATTATTCAAAGTCCTCTTTATAGATTACCTGTTTCTACAAGTTTGGATCAAAATGTAGATTTGACAGATACTGCGTTAACCCTGACTGGTATTACATCAATTAGAACTAATACTCTTATACAAGTTGGTGATGAAATTGTACAAGCTAGAGTTGTTGGTTTAGGATCAACCAACGTAGTTTCTGTTGATAGAGCAGTTCTTGGAACTCAACAGTCTGCTCACATCGTTGGAACTGCTGTTACTGTTCTTGGAGGAGATTATAGCATTAGTGACGGTGCAATCTATTTCATCGCACCTCCATACGGCCCAGTTGGTGTTAGCACTTTACAACCAGGAATTTCTACAAACTCAACGTTCTCTGGTAGAATTTTCTATAGAAATGAATATAAAGAGAACTTTATTTTTGATGATATCTCCAATCAATTTGATGGAATTAATAAGTCATTTACATTAGAATCTAATAGTCAAGATGTAACTGGAATTGTCACTGGTGGAAACACTAATTATGGAATTGTGTTGATTAACAATATCAACCAACAACCCACAATTGATTATACAATGGCTCAGAGAGTTTCTCCTGGCATTGGCGCATCAATTACATTTACAGGAACAAGTATTGAAACTATTCCTAGAGGAGGTATCATTGATGAAGTTACGGCTGGTTTTGGATTTGGATATCAGTCTTTACAACAAGCTTTTGCAGTATGTTCAGTTTCTGCTGGTGGAACAGTTCAGTCAGTTTCTATCATAAATTCTGGATCTGGCTATAGAACACCTCCAACAGTTAGTATTGCAAGTAGTGTTGGTGGCAGTGGAGCTGTAATTACTTCTGAACTTATCTCTGGAAGTGTAAGTGTATTGAACATTACAAATGGTGGCTCTGGTTACAGCCAAGCAAGTCCTCCAACAATCACTGTCGGTGTCCCAACTGCTTATTCAAACTTAGAATTGATTGGTGGTTCTGGTTACGGCGGAAAGGTTAACGTCCAGGTTGGTTCTGGTGGTAGTGTAACTCAATTCCAAATTATTGATAGGGGTTATGGTTACAAGCCAAATGATGTATTAACTATTACTGGTGTTCCAGTGGGATTTGGTACTAGTGCGTTCACCTTAACTGTAAACTCTATAATTAATAATAAGTTCTCTGGCTGGAGCTTTGGTCTATTAGATAGACTAGATGATTTCTCTCAATATTTTAATGGAAGAAGAAAAACATTCTCATTAACAAAGACTGTAATTACTTCAAATCCATTTAGTATTGATTCTGCTCCTGGATCTGGAATTGATGTTGAAAACAATCTATTAATCTTCATTAATGATATCCTTCAGCAACCAGGAAGAGATTACCTATTTGATGGTGGAACTCAAATCACATTTACTGAAGCTCCAAAGTCTGGAAGCAAATTCCAAATCCTATTCTATAAGGGATCTGATTCTGATGTAGTTGATGTTGATATCACTGAGACTATTAAAGTTGGTGATTATATTAAATTATTGGGAACTGCGCCGTATCAGGAGCAAAATAGAAGAATTGTTGAAGAAATTACTAAGAGAGACCAAGTACAAACAAACAACTACTTTGATGTTGGCATTTCCACTTCACAAGAAGTTCAAAGACTTGTAAATTGGACTAAACAAACTTCTGATTTGGTTGTTGATGGTGAAATTATTTCCAAATCAAGAACCAATTATATTTCAAATATCAAACCAACTTCAAGAATTATCAAAAATATTGTCACTTCTGATTCTGAAATTTATGTTGAAAATGCCTACCCATTCTTCAGACAATTAGATAATTATCTGCAAGAAGATAATAAGGTGATGATTGTTGATGGTATTGACGTTGAAGCTGCAACTGCTTCAGCCACAGTTTCTGCATCTAGTACCATCAGTTCGGTTTCTATTACAAGTCCTGGATTTGGATATACAGTTTCATCTGTTCCAAATGTAAGTTTTGCTTCAACTATACCACAAATACGTGAAATTGGCAAGACTTGGACTGTAGGTATTATTACTTCTGCTGCAAGATCTTACAAAGACTTAGCATATAAGGGTGGATTATACGTTGCAGTTAGTGATGGTGGTTTTATTTCAACCTCAACCGATTCATCAACTTGGCTATCTCATAATGAAGTTGCATACGATTTAACTGCTGTTGGCGTTGGAAGCGATGCATTTGTTATTGTTGGACATAATGGAACTGCATTAAGGTCATATAGTGGCGCAGAAGGCTCCTGGTTTGGTAGTCCAGTATTCTACAGCAGAAACTTTAACAATATCAACTTCTCATATAATGTAATCGCATCCTTCACAAGACAATTAAATGCGGTTACATATGGAAATGAAGCGTTTGTTGCTGTTGGAACTGGAGGAACAGCCATCGTTACAAACTATGGTTCTGGGGGAATTGGCACTGCCTGGGTTGTAAGAAGCACTCCTATAACAAGTGCTCTCAATGGAATTACATTTGGTCTTGATGGATTTATTACCGTTGGCAATTCAGGAAGGATTTTATCTAGTTCTGATGGATATGTTTGGAATGAAGTTCCTTCATCAGGAATTGTAACTGTAGAGAATCTTTACGATGTATCTTATGTCAATGACAAGTTCATTGCTGTTGGTGAGAATGGTACTGTAATCTACTCAACTGATGGAAGTATCTGGACATTAGCAACTACAAATACATCAACAAACTTATATTCTGTAACTTATGTTGATAACGTATATGTTATCACTGGTGAAGATGCTTTGGTATTGAACTCAATTGACGGAATCAATTGGAACATTAGAACTTCTGCAATTGCAACATCAATCAATAAACTGATTACATATCCAGATGGAGTTATTGGTGTAGGATCTACTTCACAGTATGCTTATTCTAATCCAGAAATTGTAAGATGTCAAGCATCAGCAACAGTTTCTGCTGCTGGAACTATATCAAATATTACAATTACTGAAGGTGGATTTGGATACGATCCAACAGCAACTGCACAAGTTCTAGTATCTCCACCATCTGCAAAATACGAAATTCTAACAAATGTAGATTCTGTAGGAGACTTTGGTGTTGTTGTTTCATTAGGAACAAGTGCCACGGGTGTAAATACATCTTCTCCGATGGTACAGTTTGATTTTGATTGTGATGATTTCTTGAATGTCACTAAATATGGATTTATTGCAAGAAGTGGTATTACAACTGGCGATTACTTTACAATTAAGAATTCGTGTGTTGGAGATGCAATAACTTCGCTAGATCCATCAACTAATATTCTTGGAATAGGATCTACTTTCATTGATAATGTTTATCGCGCAGATCAAGTCATCAATGACGGCATCTCTGGTATTGTAACAGTTTACTCAAATGTACAAACAATTGTTGGACTTGCTTCAACCTCTTTTGCTGGAATCGCTGAGTACTCATGGGGTAAACTTTACAACTTCAATACAAGAACTTTACCAAAAGAATTTAAATTATCAAATAGTGGTCTAACTGGTGTATCAACTGCGCCAATTGTCACTCGAATCAATGCTCTTAAGGAAGAGTTTTCATAACACGATAAATAACTAAAAAACTATAAACACATGGCAGCTATTATTACTGATCAATTTAGAATATTGAATGCTGAAACCTTTGTTCAAAGTTTTACTGGCATTGGTACGACAACCAATGTCTACTATACCTTTATAGGGTTACCAAACTCTACTGATACTGTTACTGGTTCTGGAACAACGGATTGGAACACCAATGTTCCTAATCCAAAAGATATGTTCAAGGAACAGAACGATTATTATGATACCATGATCGCTCTTAAAAGAGTGAATGCTTCTGACCTCAGAAGAATGGTAAGAAAGGTAGAGTGGGTTGCTGGTACAACTTATGATATGTACAAGCACAATTATAGTTCTGCAAATCCAGCGCCTGTAACTAATGCTACAGGTCTTTACGATGCGAATTATTATATTGTCAACAGCAACTTTAAAGTTTATGCATGTTTGAATAATGGTTTGTCACCTGATTTTCCATCAGGTAAACCCTCTATTGATGAACCAGATTTTACCGATCTAGAACCAAGAGCTGCTGGTACTAGTGGGGATGGATATATTTGGAAATATATGTATACTATTTCCCCAAGTGATGTAATTAAATTTGATTCTATTGATTATATCCCAGTTCCATCAAATTGGGGATCTGGAGCAACTGCAGAGATTAAAAATAATGCTGTAGATGGAGAAATTAAAACTGTAATTATTGATAACGCTGGAGCTGGATATCAACCTATTGGAACTTCATTTAAGAACGTTCCTATCCTTGGTGATGGAACTGGTGGTAAAGTTACCGTTACTGTAGATAATTCGGGTAAAGTATCAAACGTAGAAGTTACTAGTGGTGGTTCTGGATATACCAGAGGAAAGATTGAGTTCTATCCTGGTGCTCCTGGATCGGAAATTGGCGGTTCAATCTCTGGATTGAGTGCTGTTGGAACAGGAACTACTTCTGTTGCGGCGTTTGAAGTTATTATTCCACCTCAAGGTGGACATGGATATGATGTTTATAAAGAATTGGGTGCGTATAGAGTTCTAGTATACTCTAGATTTGAAACTACGTCAACAAATCCAGACTTTATTGTTGGTAACGATTTTGCTAGAGTTGGCTTACTTAAGAATCCAACCGTTTATGGAAGTAAAACACAACTTTTAACTGCATCAGAAGCAAGTGCTGTTGGTGGAGTTAAGCTTAAGAGTTTTACTGGCGGTAGTATTGCTGATACTACATACACTGTAGACACGACAATTACCCAAACAACGGGCATTGGTTCAACTGCTGCTGGCATTGTAGCTTCCTGGGACAACACAACTGGTGTCCTTAAGTATTATCAGCCAGTTGGTTTAGGTCTTTCTGCTTATGGCTGGAGAACTACAGAGTTTACTGATGCCATTGGTTATGGCGGAACTTACATTGTAAGTGGTGCAAGTGTCGGTTCCAACCTAGGAATTGATACAAGTTTTGGTAGTGCAGCAAACCCAGGAACTGCCACAACGGTTGGTTCTGGAACTAATACTAGACTTGCTCCTCTAGGACTTAGATTCATTAATGGTGTGGCTCCACCAGAAGTTGAAAAATACTCTGGAGAAGTCATCTATATAGATAACAGAGCAGCAATTCCAAGATCTTCTACCCAAAAAGAAGATATCAAAATTGTATTAGAATTCTAAGAAGATGCCACAAAATACCAATCTCAACACAGCACCATATTTTGACGATTTTAGTGAAGATAAGAATTTTAAGCGAGTTTTATTTAAGCCTGGAACCGCTATACAGTCTAGAGAATTAACTACTTTACAGTCAATTCTCCAGAATCAGATTGAGAATTTTGGGCAACACTTTTTCAAAGAAGGTGCCAAAGTAATTCCTGGACAAACATCATACGATAACCAGTATGAGTATGTTCAGGTAAATTCTTCATACTTCGGTACAGATCTTAGAGATTATATCAGCCTATTGGTTGGAAAAACTATTGTTGGTGCAACTTCTGGTGTTACTGCAAAAGTAATTAATACAATTACTGATGCAGATTCTGATAACAATAATAATACTTTATACGTTCGTTATATTAAGTCAAATAGCACAGATTTTACTGGATCCAGATTTGTAGATGGTGAAGAGCTAATCACTGAAGAAACACTATCTACTGATACTTTTGTAATTCAGTCTGGTAACGGCTTTGCAAATTGTATTCCAGAAAATGCTACTGGAACGGCATCTTCAGCAGCAATTTCTGATGGTGTATACTTCATCAGAGGTCATTTTGTAAAGGTATTGAGTGAATCCATCATCCTAGATCAGTATGGTAACACTCCAAGTTACAGAGTAGGTCTTCTAATCAATGAAGAGATTGTAACACCATTTGATGATGAGTCTTTGTATGATAACGCACAAGGATATTCAAACTATTCCGCCCCAGGCGCAGATAGATTTAAAATTTCAACTTCTCTTATTAAAAAATCATTAACTGATTTTAATGATGAGAACTTTATTGAGTTAATGAGAATTGAAAACGGTGTCTTACAGACATTCACTAAAGAGACCGTTGGCAGCGCAATTAGAGACGAACTTGCCAGAAGAACTTTTGACGAGTCTGGAAACTATATCGTAAATCCTTTTGAAATTTTTGCAAAAGAAAGTTTAAATGATAGCGAAGGTAATGGTGGAATCTATAATTCCAATCAAGTAACTCCTGAAGGTAATTCACCTTCAGAAGCTTTGGCTCTTCTACAAGTATCCCCAGGTAAGGCATATGTAAGGGGATATGAAATCGGTAAAGTTTCAAATACCTTTATTGATGTTGAAAAGCCAAGAACTTCTAATACAGTAGATACATATTCTTTAACTTTCAATTCTACGGGTAAAGTAGTCGTTAATAATGTAACAGGTTCGGCACAGGTAGGATTTGGTACAACCACAACACTGCGTCTTGGTGATGCTAGAGTTGGATCTAGTGGTCTTGCAGAACCAGGAAACGAGATTGGTGTCGCTAGAATCTATGATTATAAGTCACAAGATTCTAGATATGCAGATGATACTACAAAGTATGATCTTTTCTTATATGATATTCAAACTTATACCAAAGTTTCAATCTCAACTACTGTCACTTTAGATGCTCCCGCTGTAATTCAGGGTAATAGTAGTGGTGCTACTGGTTATCTACAGTCTTCAGTTTCGGCTTCTCCAAACTTAACCCTATATTGCAGCAACGGTAAGTTTATTCAAGGTGAGACAATTTCAGTCAATGGAATCAGTTCAGCTCCAACTGTTGTGTCTGTTCGTGACTATGATTTCAGTGATGTAAAATCAGTATACTCACAAGTTGGTGTTAACACTTTCACTGCTGATCTAGAGCTAAGTTCTACAAAACTAATTGCACCACAAGGAACGCAATTTACAATCACTTCTGGTGGTGTTGTTACTGTAGGCGTAACTTCTGCAACTTCAGTAGGTATTAAGACTGGAGATATTATCAGATACACAAAGTCTGGCAATACTGTTTCTACTTTTAACAAGGTAGTTTCGGTAAGTCCTGCTGCCAACAGCTTTACCGTTGCAGGAATTACAAGTGTAACCAACATTTGTGACGGAACACTTCCTGGTTCAACTCTAAACGTTAACGATCTAGTTATTGTTGCTCCAGAAGTAATTAATGGAAGAGGGTCTACATTAGTAACTCCACTACCTCACACTGACATTAGCAATGTAAATCTAATTTCTTCAGAGCTAAAGGTCAAGAAAACATACACGATTTCTGTATCTGGTTCTCAAGCATCAGTAACTGAATCAGATCCTAACCTATTCTTCTCCGAATTTGACGTAGAAGATTACAATGTATCTTATACAAATGGAACTGTAGAGCCACTAAGAAGTGGTCAAGTTGTGTTTAGCAATGGTAATAAAACCATCACCCTAACACAATTATCCGTTGCTTCTGATTCAAGCGTAAAATTAATTGCATCTTTAAATAAGATCAATGCCACATCTAAGCAAAAGGTTCTAAACCGTTGTGCAACCGTAACCATCAGTAGATCTTCAAATTCTGCTTCTGGAATTGGAACTTCTAAACTAAATGATGGATTGACTTATAGCGGAATTTTTGGAACAAGAGTTCAAGATAAAGAGATTTCACTCAATGTTCCTGATGTATTACGTGTTCATGCAATTTATGAATCTAATGATACCTCATCTCCAACCCTACCACAATTAACTTTAGTAGAAATTTCTGGTTCTCTACTAAATGCCATTCAAGGTGATGTAGTTGTTGGTACTGAGACAAAAGCTAGTGCAAGAGTTGTTTCGACCACTGCTTCTTCTGTCACATTTACATATCTGACTGAAAAGTCATTTAGCATTGATGAGTCTGTTACATTCAAAAAGTCTGGAATTACTGCAACCATCTCTAATGTAACCGATGGTGATCAGGACATTGTTGAATCATTTACTCTAGATGGTGGTCAAAGATTAGAGTTCTTAGACTATGGTAGAATTGTTAGAAAGGATGGCGTAGAAGCACCTAAGAGACAAATCACTATTGTATTTGACTATTATAGCATTCCTGCTGGTGATAATGGAGACTTTGTATCATTCTCAAGTTATGATGCAGATCTATATCTAAGAGATATTCCTTCCATCAGAACACTAAGATCTACAGATTCCCTCGACATCAGACCAAGAGTTGCTGACTACAATCCTGCAACAGATACCCTATCACCATTTGAATTCAAAGCAAGAAACTTTGCATCTTCTGGAACATATTCTAACAATCCAATCTATCCGAATAGCCAATTAGTATTAGGTTATTCATACTATCTGCCAAGAATTGATAAACTTCTCTTAACTAAAGAAGGATTCTTTGAACTAAGAAAAGGTGTACCATCTGATAATCCAGTTGCTCCTATTGACATTTCATCGTCTCTAGAAATTGCAACTATCAGACTAAGACCTTATGTTTATAGTGTAAAGCAAGACATCAGCATTAGTCCTACGCAACATAAGCGTTACACGATGGCTGATATCACTAAGCTTGAAAACAGACTTTCTAACGTAGAGAAGTATACTGCTCTATCTTTACTAGAAAGTGATACTGCAAATCTAACCATCAGAGATTCTCAAACTGGTTTAGATAGATTTAAGTCAGGATTCTTTGTAGACAACTTCAAGAATCATGTCAGCCATATCCTAACTGGCAAATCTAGTATTGATACCCTTAAGGGTGAATTAAGACCATCTCACTACACCACTGGTTTAGATCTTCTAATTGGATCTCAGTCTTTGGTTGGTATTGGTTCAACATCAAATCAAAATCTCGATACAAGATTTGTAACAGATCTACAATCACCAAACATCAAGAGAACTGGAGCACTGGTAACTCTTGACTATACAGAGACTGTAGCTGCTCAACAGCAATTTGCTACCAGAACAGAGAACATCAACCCATTCGCAGTTTCTACCTGGATTGGTAATATTGATCTTGCACCTGCTTCTGATACTTGGATTGCAGAGAACAGACTTGCAGTAAGAAATATTGAAGAAGAAGGTTCATTTAATGCTCTTCTAGATACTCTAGGTGCTGATCCAAATACAGGTCTTGCACCTACAGATTGGGGTTCTTGGGAAGAAGTGTGGTCAGGTCAAACCGTTGTTGGTGATGAGCTTGTAAGATCTGAAACTAGCACTGAACAAGTATCTGACAGTGGTTGGAGAAACACTGGCGCAAGAAGAGGTAATTGGCCCTTCTTGGAGCAAAGAAGAACCAGAACTCTTCTCGATACGACAGTAAACACTAATCTTGTTACCACTAGAATTGATAGCAGACTTTCTAGATCTGGTGTACAGTTCCAAGTATCTCCAAGAGTTGATCGTAGATCACTAGGATCTGCAGTTGTTAGCAGAGACATTATTCCTTTCTTAAGAACAAGAAATATTGAATTCACTGCAAAGAGAATGAGACCTAGAACTCAGTTCTATGCATTCTTTGATAAAGTTGCAATGACTGATTATTGTGTTCCAAAGCTGCTAGAAATTAGCATGGTTAGTGGAACATTCAGTGTAGGTGAGACTGTTGTTGGTTACGTCCCAGGAACAACTTTAAGAAATACTGAAAACACTCTAATCAGATTTAGAGTTGCTAAATCAAACCACAAATATGGCCCTTATGATTCTCCAACTCAAGTATTTGATGTAAATCCATATGAAGATACTCTAACTCTTCCTGATACATATTCTTCGACTGCTACCGTACTAAACATTGACACATTTAGCCTCGGAGCGCAGGCTGAGAGCGAGTTCTACGGTCAAGTAGTACCCGATATGATCCTTGTGGGTCAAACTAGTAGTGCTCAGGCTACTGTAAGCGATTTAAGGCTTATCTCAGATAAGAATGGAACTCTAATTGGTTCACTCTTTATTCCAGATCCAGCATCTCCTGATCAACCTGAATTTGAAACTGGAAGAAAGACTCTTCTCTTAACTGCAAGTCAGAATAACAATCCAGTTCCAGGTTCTTATAATAGCCAAGCTGAAGTAACATTTACATCTTCTGGTGAGTTAAACATCACTCAGGAAACCGTCATTTCAACAAGAAATGCTGAGGTTCAAAGAACGCAGGTAACTGATACAACCACTGTATCACAAAATGTTTCTACTCTAACAAGATCGACAACTGCAGAAACTAGAACCGTAACAAATCAACAATGGTACGATCCTCTCGCTGAAACATTCCTCGTTACAGATGATGGTGGCATCTTCTTAACTTCTCTTGATGTATTCTTCTCAACTAAGGATCAAAACATCCCAATTACCTGTCAAATCAGAACAACTCAAGTTGGTACTCCTACTTCGACAATTATTGCATTTAGCCAAGTAACACTCGAAGCAGACGAAGTTCTAACTTCAACCGATGGTAGTGTTCCAACTAAGTTTACATTCCCATCACCCGTTTACCTTGAAGGTAATGGCACTGAATATGCTATTGTTCTCCTTTCTGATTCTAATAATTATACTGCATGGATCTCTAGAATGGGTGAGGCTGAAATCAGCACCGCAAACCTTTCAGAGAATCAAAGAGTTATTGTTTCCCAACAACCTTATCTTGGATCACTATTCAAGTCACAAAATGGTTCAACCTGGGATTCAAGTCAACTAGAAGACCTCAAGTTTGTACTCTATAAGGCACAGTTTACAACTGATCCTGGTATCTTCAAGCTTTACAATCCTAAGTTGGGTGTTGGTAATGGACAGCAACCAAGACTGAGACCCAATCCTGTTAAGACTCTTTCTAAAGAAGTTGTTGTTGGTTTAGGTTCTACTGTTGCTAGCACTTATCTAGATCCAGGTGTTACAATCACTCAGATTAATAATACTAACACAACTGGTAAGCTTTCTAAGATTACTGGAGCAATTGCAATCAATGATACTCAAGCATTGCAAGTTAACAATGTTGGTAGTGGACTAACTCCATCCGCAGGAAACTTTACATTCACTGGTGTAAATCTAACTTCTATTAGCGGAGTTGGTACTGGCGCTCAAATGCAAATTTCCATCAATAGTGGAAACATTGGTGTCATTACAGTTACCGATGGTGGTAAGGGTTATGCTGTTGGTGATGTTCTTACCGCACAAGTTGGCTCATTGAGTGAAAATGTAAGATTCAATGTTGGAATCGTTTCCTCCCTCAATCAGTTAGTAGTCACTGACGTTCAGGGAAGCTTTGATACCACAAATCAACTTGCTTGGATTGTTGGAAGTGGTGCTAATGTTGGTATTGCTTCTACTCTACCATCAACCCCAGTTACTATCACCAACAATCCAGATAGAACTGGTCTTTACATGCAAGTTGCTCACAGAAATCATGGAATGCATGGAAGAAACAACAAAGTTAAGATTTCTAACGTAGTTTCAAATCTAGGCGCAGTTAGACTTTCCGAGGAATATGTAAACACTGCAACAACAAG
>Ga0129345_1000144_pt1 | contig 24229 bp, 22 predicted proteins | sample CPBDNA_FD_94425 | JGI IMG/M metagenome (GOLD analysis project Ga0129345, IMG submission 94425) | Freshwater to marine salinity gradient microbial communities from Chesapeake Bay, USA - CPBay_Sum_20_0.8_DNA | ecosystem: Environmental > Aquatic > Marine > Coastal | place: USA: Chesapeake Bay...
ACCACGATTGCGGTCACCGCAGCGCCGGCCTTCATTTTGTGGCTGGGAACCGTATTCATCTCACGCCGGGTCAATATTAGATACAGTAGGGATACGAGTGATAGGATGAAAGTCCACGTTAGCAACGGACTACTTGGCTGCAGCACCCCTGATGCGAAAAAGAAGTTGGCCGCGCGGCCCAGGTTAGCCGCGAGGTATTCATAACTGAAGGGTGCGGATAAATGATCCGGCAACTGCCAAAAGAAATCATGCGCATTCATGACTTTCCGTTGGAGTGCATACACGATCAGAAGGAGGGGCGACAGAATAAGGGTCGCGGTAATCGTGACTTTCTTTCGAAGATACCACATAGAGATAATAGCCACGGCTACCGGTAAAATAAAGAGCACCGACTCATAACGCGTCTGCGCCAGCAAAAGAGCACTCAGAACCAGGATATTTTGCTGTCTGGCTCTGGGGTTTTTCAGATATTCGGCCAGAATAAACATCAACCCCAGAATCAGCAGCAGATTCAGTAGATCAAAACCGGAACCGGTCGCGTTGACGATGACCAGTGGAACTGTTGAAAATAAGGCGACTAATACATAGCCGCCATAAGGTCTACATACATGAGTTCCCGCAAGATAGAGCATGCTCAGCAAGCACAACAGGAGGCCGCCGTTCAAAACGATACCCTGATTGGCTCGGTAGCCAGTCCAGTCGTGCAGCAGACTCATCAAAAACGGATAGAACAAGGGCCGCTTATCAACAAATTTCTCGCGCGGGTAAGGAATGCCTTCGACGTGGTAGATGTTACCCGCAGCATAAGCCTCTCTTGCCGTGTGCATCTGCAAAGAAGTGGCCACCAAGACAGGCTCATCCATGACTATTTTGAACTGTTTGGGCTGACTGTGCCAGAGAGTTGTAAAAACCAGCAGCAGAAAACAGATGGGGAAGAAGACTCGTTGCACATTCGACCCGCTTAAAAAAGCCCGAATAGAGCTGGAGGCGTGACCGACTAGGAAGCGACTTCCCCGGGCAGTGATCGACTCGACCAAGAGGAGGCCCACTTGTTGAACAAATAGGATGAAAGCAGCGAAAATCTGCCAATATCCGAAGCGTCCAACAAATTCTGCCGATTCTGTCGCATCCAATGCGAAGAAGCCTACATAACAAGCTAGGATCGCACTGCCCGAGAGCAGAAAAAATCGCACCAGAGTATTTCGCATATAAAAAAGCCGCCCAGCAAACTGGGCGGCTAGTAGTTATTGAGTAAATATTCTAAATTAAAATTTAGAAATCAACACTGATCGTGCCGGGAGCACCACCTGTGGCCTCAATGGCCGATCCTTGTGTAATGGTGGCTGGATATGTCTCGCCAGCAACTGCATTAAGCGTCTTAACATACTTATCGGTACCAACCAGTTCTGTTTGAGCCACTTCAGTCACGCCATTTTCGATAAAATACTGATCCGCCGCCGATGCGAGCTGACGTAGGTTATTAGTGATTGCCTTGGTTTGCGAAGTTTCACGAACTTTTTGAAAGGCGGGGATCGCCATTGCTGCGAGGAGGCCGATGATGACGACCACGATCATGATTTCGACGAGGGTGAAACCCTTTTTGTTTGGAGTATGCATGATGATATACCTTATTTTATTATGATGTATTGAATACTGATGTTCGTGGAGAATCCCGAACACGCTTAAGAGAACAGATTCACACAAAAAAGCCAATCAAAAACTTACCTATCAAGGATTTAACAAATTATTTAAACTTCTGAGGACTCGCCAAAATACCATAGGTGCTCAACCGCTGCCGTCCGCAATATCTGGATAATGCGTGGCAAAAACCATCTTCCCACCCGAGGATGGGACAACGGAATCGACTTCCACCCGGATTTCTTTACCGATCCATTTCCGTCCGTTGTTGACAACTAGCATGGAGCCATCGGGTAAATAGCCGATCGCTTGCCCGGCGTCCTTGCCCGGGCGGACTAACTCCACATTAATCCGCGTACCAACAGAGACTTCTTGATTGAGCGCTTTAACCAGGGCGGTCAGATTAAGCCATTCAATACCATGGAATTCTGCTAGCTTGGCTAGATTGTAATCTGTTGTCAGCAGCTTGGCTTTCATCGCCTCGGCCAAGTAGACCAGCTTTGAATCCACTGCATCGCGGTCGAGCACGTCACTCTGATAAATACGCAAATCGACATGCTTCATCTTACGGATCTGGTTCAAGACCTCGAGGCCTTTACGACCTTTCTCCTTGCGAGCCGGATCGCTCGAGTCGGCCACCGATTGCAGCTCCTCCAAGACGAAGCGGGGAACGATGAGCGAGTAGCCAAACCAGCGGCTTTGACAAATCGCAGCAATCCGTCCGTCAATCAGCGCACTGGTATCGACCACTACGAGCGGCACCTCCACGCTTTGTGAGCTGAAACGGACATAAGGGATGACGAGATTGAATTCATCCTTTCCACGCAAGGCGACGACCGTAGCCAGATACATGGAAATAACGTAGAGCGCCAGCCGTGAGAGAAAAAGTGTCTCTGCTAAGCGGGGGTCTGCCTCCAAAGGTTCAAAAAGAGGTGAAGTGGAGATCAGATAGGCGATCAACCCACCAATCGCGAGGCCAAAGGTAATCGCGGAGAGCCCTCGCAACGAGAAGCCCTGAAGCAGAATATCCGTTAAAATGACCAGCGCCGCCACGCTCATGCCAACAAAAACCACAGGAAGCAGGGTCCATTCTTCCACGACATAGCTTAGAAGCACGCACGCCATCAAACTCATCGCGAGGAAGAAAATACGGAAAATTAAAATAGTTTTATTCATAAAGCGCTCTACCAGCGAAACGCACCCATCAGCCAAATAAGCAAAAAGGGCAATAAAATCATAAAAGCCATCACAACATAGATGATACGCACAGTGCGCCGGGCCTTCGGCGGAAACTCCGGTACGCGATCTGGTTCGTCGGTTGACTCCATTCCCATATAAGGGGGAATTACCCACAAAGAAGCAAACGCGAAGTTCACTTCAGTGGCAGCCACACTAGTCGACTTGCACGACGACCCGGAAACCGGCCAAACGGCTACGCTCACCACGGGGTGCTTCACGAAGGGGCACCGTAAAAATGGATTCCAGGCGGTCTTGCGCATGACCACCGATATGTCGGGCATTTTCTGTTTCAAAGCGGTCGATCGATTCCAGCCATTCGCTGACATTACCCAGCAAATCGTAAAATCCGCGGGCAAAGACCTCTTTCGTGCCGACATCTTGAGGCACGCCCTCGGAGTCCGAGACACTCCAGACATGATTTTCCAAAACCACATAACGCAAGGGCCCCAAAGCTTGTCGAAACTCATTTTCGGTCGGCAATCGGACCGGTTTACCGAGTATCCAAGACAGGCGTTCGCAGAAATTCTTGGCTTCGATCCAACTGACAGAGTCTACCGGGCGAAGGTCGCCTTTATTACGACTAGGGTTCGTGCCCATAATGTGGGCGTAGAGCGCTTGAGGCACCTCCGTGCGCAGCATCTGCCAGGCTTCCGCTTCGGGCACGGGCAGCAGGGCGTCATAGATGCGGTCTTGTATAAAACCGAGGTCATTCTGGACTAGGTTGAGATAACGCACTTTGAGCTCGAGGTCTTCATTATTTAAGGAGCTACGGGGAAACGCCTCCCGCATCTGTTTGACGTCACTGCGGAGGGCCACGATGAGCTCGGCGGCCTCATAAGTGCGCCGGTCGGAAAGGAGCGTTTGCATCTGGTCATGGTTGCGCTCGATTTGCAAGCCGAGTTGGAAGCTTTCCGCGGTCTGGCTCTTACGCTGATACTCGGAGACGCGCTCGGAGGACGCATAGGGGCTGTCGCGATAGGCTTCGTTCAGCTGCCGCTGAAGACGCGCTGCCTCTTGGTAGAGCGCCGCCGCTTCAGGGTTCTCATTGGCCGCTCGGCTTGCATCCGCGAGCTGGGCGACGCGCTGCACCTCCATATAGCTCTGGCCTGAGCGGATGCCAACGAGCTTCACGCGCAGCTGCTCCGAACGAGAGACACTGGCTTGGTTTGTCCCGCGATATTCGCGGTTGAGTTTATCTTGTAAATCTATCGCCTGCTGGAGGCGCTCTTCGGCCTGGGCCCATTCCTTCGCTTCAATTAATAAGTCGGCCTCTTTCTCGAAGGCCAAACTGCGCTGTAGGAGTGGCTCCGCAGTCAGGTAACGGGCTTGTCGCGCCAGACGAGTTGCGCGGCCGACATTGTAGGCCGCACTGATCGGATAGGTCTCGTTGATATCCTGCTGCTTCTCGTAAGCTTCGCGATATAAAGCACGGGCATTTTCGTAATCTTCGTTGGCAGCGAGCGCCTCGGCCTTCAGTTCCAAATCGAGGCTCTCTTGGCGCAAGACCTCAGCCGCAAGATTTTGATAACGCTCCTCTAAATTGACTTGTCGCTGATGCCCCTCGGAGTCGCCCCCAGTGATCGCCTGCAGGTAAGCCTTCTGCTTATCTAGCGCCTGCTTAAGCAGGGCGATGTCTTCCGGCCGCGCATCCCGAAAGGCGAGGATTTCTTCAAACTGTGTCTCAAGCTTGACACTCTCCTGCTGCAGCGCTTTCACCGACTCTGGCACCACAGTATTAGTTTTGAAGTCACGAAAGTCCACATCCCTCGGGCCCAACTGACTCAGGAACCAGAATCCGACAAGTAAGCTGGCCGCCAAGCCCAAGATCAGAAGAGCGAGGAGGTACTTTTTCAACCCACTGATCTCGTGGGACAGGCGTTTACGGGAAGACTTCTTAAAAATTGCCATAAGTAAATTGGGGCTGGCGCTACAAATATAGCCTGCCTTAAATGACTCGACGCTATGAACGCCGCAAGGCTAAAGGTGCTGGGGCTGCCCCCCTTGGCAACTTTCCCACGGCATAAAAGTTTCTCCCTTTTCCAGATGTTTCAACAAATCACCATACTCGGGCCAGGCCTTTTGGGCGCGTCCTTCGCTCTCGCATTGAAAGAACGAGGGCTCTGCCAATGTGTCCAAGTCTGGTCACGCCGAGCGGAAACACGAGCCCAGGCAAAGCTAGCCACTTGGTGTGATCGGGTCTTTGAACAACCGGGTGAAGCCTGCGTAGGCAGTGAGCTCGTCGTTGTTTGCACACCGGTCGAAACGATCGTGCCTTTACTAGAGCAAATCGCCCCGTCTCTCGAGCGAGATGCACTCGTAACGGATGTAGGGAGCACAAAGAGCTTGATCTGCCGTGAAGCGCGAGATCTCGCCGAAGGCTTGAACTTCATCGGCTCACATCCTATGGCCGGTTCCGAACGAATGGGCATGGCGCACGCGCGCGGCGATCTTTTTGAAGGTGCCGCCTGCATCTTGACTCCGCTCGAGAATGCCACCGCGACGGAGATCGCCCGCCTAAGCGAACTGTGGCAGGCGATTGGCATGCATGTCGTGACCCTTTCCCCGGAAAAGCATGATGAGATCGTCGCGCACATTAGCCACCTTCCGCATCTACTCGCCTCCAGTCTCTGCAGCTATTTAGCCGACCAAGAGCCCGAGTGGAAACAACTCGCAGGCAGCGGTCTTCGTGACACCACGCGTGTCGCGGCGGGCGATTCGACCCTCTGGCAGCAGATTCTCGAGCAGAACCGCGAAGAGGTGCTCCGCGCAATCAATGGTTTCGAGACAGAGCTCCACGCCCTAAAAACCGCTCTCCTCGACCGAGACTCTCCGTCCGTTCTGAGACTCCTCGCCCGGGGTAAACAATACCGAGATCAATTGTAAGTGCTGCATTTCAGCTTTCTACGATTGCATCCTCACCGCTTTTCATAATGTCCGACCCGCTTCCCATAGATCCGCTTGACAAGGCCCTCAACCACACGCTGTCCCTCCCTGGCTCTAAAAGCATTACCAACCGCGCACTGATCTTAGCCGCGCTGGCCGAGGGTACGACGGAGCTTGAAGGTGCTCTCTTCAGTCGCGACACAAGAATCATGCTGACCGCACTGGATGCTCTCGGCTTTGAGACCTCAATCGATGAAGCGAGGGCCCGCATAACCGTAAAGGGCCTCGGCGGCAGAATTCCCGCTGCAGAGGCGAAAATCGAGGTCGGCAATGCCGGCACCGCCGCACGCTTCCTGACCGCGTTTCTCGCGCTCAAGGCCGGAGGCGAGTATTCACTCGACGGCGACGACGCGATGCGCGAGCGGCCCATGTCCGGCCTACTCGACGCACTGGTCGCACTGGATGCGGCCGAGTTTAAGTTTCACGGAAAGCCGGGACACTTCCCCTTTACGCTTAAGGCGAAAGGCTATCAAAGCGGCGAAGCTGCCGTCGATGCCCGCGCTAGCAGCCAGATCCTCTCCGCCCTGCTCTTATCCGCGCCGACCTGTTCGACACGCTTAGGGCCGGCTGGCGGCACCGTCAAAATCGTCTGCCCGGATGTGCGCCCGCACTACGTTGCCATTACTTTAAAAATGCGTGAGGCCTTCGGCGCCGCCCCAGTCGAGACGAACGAAGCCGGCACCTACACGCTCCCATCCACCAACTATACCGCACCCAGATCCGGCCGCTATGCAATCGAGCCCGACGTCTCTGCAGCCAGCTACTTCCTCGCACTCACTCTGATCCACGGCGGCACGCTCCACCTCCCGAATCTCAGCGGCGACCCTCTCCAGGGCGACGCCCATTTCATCGAGGTGCTCGCCCACCATGGACTACGTGTCGATGCCGAGCACAACGAGTGGATCGCTGTCTGCAAAACGCCCGATGCCATACAACGCGGCCATCGTGAAATCGACTTCAACGGAATCTCCGACACCTTCCTCACCTACGCGGCGATCGCCCCACTCCTCGGGGGCTCCGTCCGCATCACAGGTATCGGCCACACCCGCCTCCAAGAGACCGATCGCATCGCAGGCATGGCCGCCGAACTCTCGAAACTCGGGCAACTGGTGAAAGAAGAGGAGGATGCTCTCACCATCCAACCCAAGCCCAATGAGCTGCGCGCCCGTGCACTCAAGGCACGCAATGCCGGACAGCTCCTCGCCATCGACACCTACGAAGACCACCGCTTTGCCATGAGCTTCGCCGTTCTCGCCAGCTTCGATCTACTCGGCGATGGCAAGCCCTGGCTTGCCATCAAAGACCCGAACTGTTGTGCCAAAACCTTCCCAGGCTTCTTCGACGCCTTAGAATCCTTACGACATGTCTAGTTCCGGAAACTTTAAAATTATCACCATGGATGGCGGCGCTGCCGTGGGCAAATCCTCCACTTCGCGCGGTCTCGCTGAGCGGCTTGACCTCATGCATGTCGATACCGGCGCGCACTACCGCACCCTGACCTATGCCTTGCTTGCGGCCGGCGCCGATCCCGAGCATCCCGAATCCATTTCCGACCCACTGATGGCTCTCTCTCTCGACACGCTACTGGAAGGCCGTAGCGCTAAGCTCAGCATCAACGGCACAGTGCCCGCCGATGCGGACATCCGCTCCCCCGAAGTCAACGGGGCTGTGTCCAAGTTCGCCGCGCTGCCTTCACTTCGCTCCCACCTCTTCGAGTATCAACGCAGTCAAGCTGACGTCGCCCGAGCCCACGGCTACGCCGGCCTCATTATGGAAGGGCGCGACATCGGCTCTATTATCTTTCCATATGCCGAGCACCGCTTTTTCCTCCATGCCGACGAGGCCACTCGGGCTGCCCGCCGCGCTAAAGAAGGCCAGACTGATTCCATCGCCGCCCGCGACCGGATGGATAAGAGCCGCAAGACTGCTCCACTCGTCTGCCCCGAAGGGGCCACTCAAATCGACACCGCGCCCTTCACCCTCGAAGAGGTCATCGAACAAATCGCCGAGTTGATCGAATCCCACGAATCTCATTCATAGAGACGAAAGGGCGGCTCCTCCAGCTGCCTAGCCAAACTCCATTTTTCATAATTTCCGTTTTCAGCTCGTCCATAATGTCCTCCATCCCAAATCCGAAACTTTACGACGCCGTCCGCATGGTCGCGGCTTGGTATTTCAACTGCTTTTACGATTTCAGCCTCAGCGGAAGAAACAACATACCTAAGAACGGCGCCGTCATTTTCGCCGCCAACCACATCAGCTTCTACGATCCACCCGCCATCGGTGCCTGCCTCACCCGGCAAATCAACTATTTCGCCCGCGATACTCTCTTCAAAGGCCTCTTCGGTAAGGCACTGATCGAAATCGGCACCATCCCCGTCGCCCGTGAGAATGCCGAGGTCAAATCCCTCAAAGCCATCTTCAGAACTCTGAAAGCCAAAGGCGCCGTCGCCATCTACCCCGAAGGCACCCGCTCGCCGGACGGTCAGCTCTCGGAACCTAAAGCCGGCGCGGGCATGATCGCCTGCAAATCCCGAGCCACCGTCATCCCCACAAGGCTCTTCGGCACCTATGAGGCCTTCGGCCGCAACGATGCAATGCCAAAGATCGGCGGCCATATCCACATCGCCTACGGAGAGCCCATGTCCACAGCAGAAATCGACCCGGGCAAAGAGCACCCCGAACGCTACCTCGAAGCCAGCCGCCGCATCATGGCCCGGATCGCGGCATTGGAAATACCGCGATTCGGGAATATCTAAGGTCTCATAACTAATCCGGGGAAGTTCGAAGCATGTATTTATTGGCCGAAAACCTGAAATTCGTAACAAGAGAAATTGCAGATGGCCGCACGAGCCGTTGCAGAGAGATTTCCAAACATCTCGGTGGCTTCGCAATCGACCTCCGCAACAAATAAGTTGGCTTAATCATCAGCCATTATCCATTACCCATTAGTTATGAGTCATTCACAAGATCGCTACGCCCAACGAGGCGTCTCCTCCTCCAAGTCCGAAGTCCACGCCGTCGTCGACCACCTCGACCGTGGCGTCTTCCCCGGTGCCTTTTGCAAAATCGGTCCGGACATCCTGACGGGCGACGACTCCAAGTGTAACATTATCCACTCCGACGGCTCCGGCACGAAGAGCACTCTCGCCTACCTGCACTACCGTGAGACTGGCGATCCCAGCGCCTTCCGCAAAACGGCGCAAGACAGCCTCGTCATGAATATTGACGACCTGCTCTGCGTCGGCGCAATCGATGGCATCCTCATTTCCAGCACGGTTAATCGGAACGCCCGCGCTATCCCGGGCGAAGCACTCGGCCAGCTGATTTCGGGCACCGAAGACTTCCTCGCTACACTCCGTGAATACGGGGTCGGCGTCCACAGCGGCGGGGGCGAAACGGCCGATGTCGGCGACTTGACAGGCACCGTCACCGTCGATTCCTGCGCCGTCGTCGTCATGGATCGCGCCGATGTCATCGATAACGCCAACATCAAGCCCGGCCTCGCCATCGTCGGTCTCGCCTCCTCCGGCCAGGCCAATTACGAGACTTTTGCAAACTCCGGCATCGGCAGCAATGGCCTGACCAGTGCCCGGCATGACTTGCTCAGCCCCTACTACCTGGAGAAATACCCGGAAACCGTCGACCTCACGACCGATCAACAATACCTCTATTGCGGCCCTTACAAGATGGACGACCTGCTCCCCGACTCGGACATGACGGTGGGCGAGGCCCTGCTGAGTCCGACTCGCACCTACGCGCCCGTTATCAAGAAACTTCTCACCGAAACCCGCGAAAGCATCCATGGCATGGTCCACTGCTCTGGTGGCGGCCAGACCAAGTGCATTCGCTTCGGCACTGGGGTGCACCACATCAAGGACAACTTCCTCCCCATCCCCCCGATCTTCAAGGCCATTCAAACGGCCAGCGGCACGAGCGACGAGGAGATGTTCCGCGTCTACAACATGGGGCACCGCATGGAGATCTACTGCGATCCCGATGCAGCCGGGGGCATCATCGCACACAGCGAATCCTTCGGCATTCCCGCACAAATCATCGGGCGCACCGAAGCCAGCGAAAACGCCGACGGCAGAAACCACGTATCCATTCAGCATGATCGCAAAACGCTGACCTACCAGTTGGAAAAGTAGTGAGGTTGGCTTGCAGGTGCAATTTTAAACAAAGGGTAAAGCGGCCATCCCGCTTAGCGGTAAACCCACATACGTATGTCCGCTCCTTTAGGTGCGGGACGCGTTCTGGCAACTGTTGCGGTATGTGCCCCTGTGGATTTAATTGTAACCTGCGCTTATCACCCCACTTGTGAACCATCCACTAGCATTGAATCATTCTGCCATCTCCCACCCCGATCTAGTCGAAAACTTCCGCACCATCGTCGGCGCGAAAAACGTCTATCAGGGCGAAGCCAAAACCGCTTACTATCGATCGGGCTTCCGCTCGGGTATTGGGGGCGCGCTGGCCGTCGTCTTTCCGAAAACACTGCTCCAGCAGTGGCAGGTTCTGCAACTCTGTGTCGACGGTGGCTGTGCGGTCATCATGCAAGGCGCCAAGACCGGATTGACGGAAGGCTCCTGCCCGAGTGGCGACGCATATGGCCGCCCGGTCGTCATCGTGAATACGACGCATCTGACGAAGCTGGTGCTCCTCGAAGGGGGCAAACAAGTGCTCGCCTTTCCAGGAGCCACGCTCCACGAGCTGGAAAAATTACTCCAGCCCCTAGGCCGCGCGCCGCACTCCGTGATCGGCTCCACCACCATCGGTGCGACCATTGTCGGCGGCATCGCCAACAATGCCGGGGGCGCACTCTGCAAACGCGGCTCTTCTTACACTCGGCTCTCCCTCTTTGCTAAGGTCGATGCGGACGGCCGGCTCCAGCTGGTGAATCATCTCGGGATCCGCGGCCTCGGCGAGACTCCAGAACAAATCTTCAGCCGTCTCGAAAGCGGCCAGATCGACGTGGCCGACCTTGAAGACTGGCACGTCCCGGCTTCCGACCGGAGCTACGCGGATCGCATCCGTGATCTCGAAGCCGAGGTGCCCAACCGATACAATGCCGACCCTGAACGCCTCTGCGACGTCAGCGGCAGCGCGGGTAAAGTCGCCGCCTTCGCGGTGCGGGTCGACACCTATCCTCTGCCCAAGAAGAAGCAGGTATTCATTCTAGGCACCGACCAGCCAGAGGACTTCACCGCGCTGCGGCGCCATATTCTGTCAGAGTTCAAGGAACTGCCCGAGATGTGCGAATACATGAATAGGGGCATTTTTGCCGTTGCAGAGCGCTACGGGAAGGACGTCTTCCTCGCTATCAAATACATCGGCACCCACCTTCTGCCGAAAGCCTACGCGCTCAAGTCCACAGTCGAATACCGGCTCAATAAGCTCAAATTCCTGCCGAAGTTCCTGCCCGATCTCTTTCTCTACCACGCCAGCCGCCTTTTCCCGCAGCATCTGCCTAAGCGTCTATTGGACTTTCGTGATCGCTTCAAACACTACCTCATCCTGAGCATGTCGGATGAGGGCATTGACGAAGCACGTAACTATTTGGACAACACATGGGGGCAGCGAGCTGGCGTCGATTTCTTCGAATGCACGGAGAAAGAGCAAGAGGCGGCCCTACTCCACCGCTTCGCCGCCGCCGGTGCCGCCATCCGCTACCAGACCGTCCATCAAAAGACGACTGAAGAGGTGCTTGCCTTAGATGTCGCCCTCCTCGGCAAGGACACTGACTGGGGGGACTCGATCCCTCCGGAAGTCGAAGCGCAACTCGACCTCGCGCTGGACTACGGCCACTTCATGTGCCACGTCTTTCACCGGGATTATATCTTCAAGAAAGACACCGACCTCAAGGCGATGAAGACCAAGCTGCTCGAACGGCTCGATGCAAAGGATGCCAAATACCCTGCCGAGCACAACGTCGGGCACCTCTACGAAGCCGAACCCCAGCTCAAGGCCTTTTACAAAGAGCTCGACCCGACCAACACCTTCAACCCCGGTATCGGCAAAACAGGCAAGCGACCGCGTGCAGTGATCACTTAGATTCGTAGCGAGCTCGCGCGAGTAAGACCAATGGAAAAACACCTTGGACCACCTTCGTCGATCTGACTCGCATCGCTACAGGCTATTAAATAGCCTGTGTATTTTAATGATAAGTGAATAACGCTCTCTATGCAAAGAACTCTAAATTTGGGCACTCACGAGGAAACAGTCTCCAAAATCGGATTGCTTGCCGAATTGAGATTCTATTCGTCCAAAATCTTACGATTTAGCTTTTTCTCTTCTTACCGCGCTTCTTCTTTTTGGCTTTGAGTAGCTTCTTTACCTTTTTGCGCTGATCTTCGCGCACGATATAGCCGATGCAGTTGTCCGCGCCGCAGAGACAGGGGTGGTCTAGGAAGTGCTCCATGTCGTAGCCATAATCATAGACAAGCTCTTCGCCCTTCTTGATGTCTTTGCGCGCCACGATCCAAATCTCACCATCGTAGTTGATGGCTTCGCAATTCCCGTCGCAGGAATGGTTCATGTAGCGCGCGGGGTTCTCGCCGAGTCGGCCGTCGATGTCGTATGTATCGTCAAGCTCGAAGATATAAACCAAGCCCTCGCCTGTCTCGCGGGCCTGCTCTTCCCATTCAAGGGCCCGCTTGGTCGACTCTTTTTTAGTGATCTTCTCGCCGACGTATTGAATGATCTGTGTCTCCTCCTCGATATCGGCGGTGGCGTAGAGCCCGCGCCCATGAATCTTAGAGTTCTTAACTTTACAGAGAGATTTTGGCATTTTTTTCGAGTTACTAAATACGGGATAGGGGATTCAAGGCAGTCAATGACTGGCTCCTGTCTGCTGATTTGTGAGCTCTGTTTTATTCCACTTTCAGCTCTCGAGTCATGAGTTGCTGCATGGCGGTGAGTGGCTCTAGGCCTTCGTAGAGAATGGAATGAATGACGGAGAGGATCGGCGCGTCCACTTTTTTCTGTTCACAAATGAGCTGAAGGCACTTCGTGGCGCGGTAGCCTTCGATCACTGACTTCTGACTGTCGACTATGGCCTGTGGCGCCTCGCCGGCGCCCACTCGCTCGCCGAAGCTGCGGTTGCGACTCCAAGTTCCCGAGCAAGTAGCTACCAGATCGCCGAAACCACTCAGGCCGAAGAAGGTCGCCTGCTGCCCACCGAGCTGCACCCCGAGGCGCACCATTTCATTAAGGCTCCGGGTCAGCAAGGCGGCCTTCGCGTTGTCACCCAGCTTCAAGCCGTCGCAAAGGCCGGAGCCGATAGCGTAGATGTTTTTCAAAGTGCCACCCAGCTCCGTGCCACGTACATCTTCGGAGAGATAGGCGCGCAGGCTTGTGTTGCTAAATGCCTCCTGATAACGCTCTGGGCTCGGGCAATCCTTGCCGACTGCCAGCACGACGGCCGTCGGTTTGCCATCGGCCACCTCGCCTGCAAAGGTCGGACCTGAAAGCACCCCGCAGGCCACGCCAGGCATTGCTTCGCCCACGATTTCCGCAGGGGTCTTGAAGGTCTCCAGTTCCAGCCCCTTACATAAGGTCAAGCAGAGCTTCAGCTGCCGGGCAGCGGCCAGGTGGGGCTTGATCGAGTCGCAGAGCGCCCGCAATGCCTTCGAGGGGCAGGCCAGAAAGACAACTTCCGCCTCCATCAGGACAGGGGCCACCTCGCAACCGATCTGGATGCGCTGCGGCAGCTTATAACCTGGCAAATAATCTCGGTTCTCTCGCGACGAGGCGATCTCCAAAGCGTGTTCCATCCGGCGCGGCACCAGCGTAACCGAGTGCCCGCAACGATCGAGATGGAGCGCCATCGCCGTACCCCAGGCACCGGCTCCTAAAATGCAACAATTCATGGAGAAACTTTTTGAAGAGATTTACTTAATTTAACGATCATTAACGGTTGAAAATGCGTCGTGGGAGGTGAATCTGAATGCCTGAACTTCGTTTGACAACTCTTTGTCTTCATCGATTCCAATGCTCCGCCTCATCTATCGCTGGCGCTACCGTCGCGCACAAAATGCCGGTGCCTTTAAACTTCCACCCAAACACAAGGGCGGCGGTAACGGCCGTGTGGATTTAGGCAGCTACCTCTCGCAGTCATCTGTCCGCGGTCGCAGTTTTGACCGCTTCGACCTCCCGAAGAAACGCACGAGGGGAATCGCCGCACTCGTCATGATCGGGATCGCGCTGCTCATCGGCTGGATCTTATTAGAGAGCATCGCCGCTCTGGAGCTTTTTCGGAATTAGGGCCTTTCCTCCACGCTCTACCGCGACCAGTCTCTTTGTAGAATATGCTGCGTTGCCCAAAGGAGGCCGGTAACAGTTAAGATGCCAGCTGCGCCAACTGTGCCATAACGGCTTCAAAGTCAGCAGGGAGCGGTGCCTCAAAACTCATCGGTTCATCCCGCTCAGGGTGCTGGATTCGCAGCTCTGTGGAGTGCAGCATCACGCGCGGTATTTCGATGTCTTTTAATCGTCCAGGCTTAAAGCCGTAAGTGGTGTCGCCCAGCAGTGGGAACCTGAGCTCGCTCATGTGCACGCGGATTTGGTGCGTGCGCCCCGAATGGATCACGCAACTCATACGCGTCGCTCTTTGGCCATAGCGGGCCTCGACGTGCCAATCCGTGTGTGCGGGCTTGCCGCTATGGACCACTGCCATGCGCGTGCGCATCACAGGATGGCGGCCAATCGGCTCCTTGATCGTACCGCGACTCGTTTTGGGTATCCCGAAGACAAGCGCTGTGTAGCGCTTAAAAGTTTTTCGCTCGCTGAAGGCCTCGGCCAATTTATGGTGCGCGGCGTCGTTTTTCGCCACGACGATTAGGCCGCTTGTCTCTTTGTCCAAGCGGTGCACGATGCCGGGGCGGTCGGGCGCACCGACGGTGCTCAGGCTTTCACCACAGCGGTGGAGTAGAGCGTGGACCAGAGTATTGTCACCCGTGCCGTTGCCGGGGTGGGTAATCATTCCCGCCGCTTTGTTAACAACGATGATCGACTCGTCCTCATAAATCACTTCAAGCGGCAGATCGACGGCAGTCGGTGCAGCATCAAAGCTCGGCTCTTCGAGCACAGCGCGGAGCAGGCCAGGCTGGTTCACCTTAAAACGCTTGTCGATAGTCATGCCGTCGAAGCTAACTTGGCCAGCCTCGAACGCGCGCTGCAAGCGAGCGCGGCTGATATCGTCAAACTGCGCCGCGAAGATTTTGTCCGCCCGCACCGTCTTCGTGCCAGCGGGCACGGCGTATTCTATAATCCGTTCAGTCATGGTGTTGTGTGGCAGAGATTCGCTTAGTCCGTTTTCAAAGTATGGGCATCGTAGCGACGCGACGCTAGTCGTGTCGACGTAAGAAGTGATTTGCTCTGCCGGCCAGCGATCGGTCTTGCTCGCGCAAGTTCGCTACAGATTGACCTCCGAACGCATCACCCTGCCAGCTCTCGTGCGGTGGCACAATCTTTCGTAATCTGGGCTTTGAGAGCCTCTACCCCATCGAACTTTTGCTCGGGTCGGATGAATTTCAACCATTCGACTTCGATTGCATCACCGCGGTCAAGCGATGTGCCTTCAAGGGCATGGATCTCGAGCGCAGGCGCTTGCGGATCTTGAGCCACCGTCGGCTTGACGCCGTAGTTTGCCACACCGGCATGCCAGTTTTTTGAACCCTTCTCACGAAAATGGACGAAGTAGACGCCGAAAAGCGGAAGACATTCCGGCTGCCAGGGCAGATTCAAGGTCGGGACACCTATCTGTCGCCCAAGCTGCGCGCCACCCGTGATACGCCCGGTCGCGGTATAGTTATAGCCAAGTAGGTCGTTGACGGCAGTCATCGCGCCCGATTCGAGCTCTTTGCGTATGCGAGTGCTGCTGATCGGCTCGCCGTTGTGCTTAATGCGCTCAGCGCTGAAAACCCCCAGCCCCAACTCGCGTCCGGACTGAATGAGGGTGGCAACATCGCCCGCACGTTTTTGTCCGAAACGGAAGTTTTCGCCAACGTAGATCGACTTGAGCGCAGGCAAGGCTTTTTTTAATTCTTCGAGAAAGGCCTCCGCTGGGATAGCGGCGAACGCGCGGTCAAAGTGCTTGCGGATCACGCAATCGACGCCTGCCTGGTGCAGCATGGTCGTCTTGATCTCGATCGGCATGATGAGACGGGTCGGATCTTCCGGTCGAAAAAGACGGCTAGGGTGCGGGTCGAAAGTGAGCACCCCGGATACGCCACCGCTACGGCGAGCACTTAAAACAGCCGCTTCGATGACCGCTTTGTGCCCGAGGTGAACGCCGTCGAAGACGCCGATCGCCAAGTGCAACTGACTCTTCAGCTCCGAAAGGGCTGCAAAGTCATCGACGCTGGCAGGAAATTTCATGGGATGATTCAGTATATAAGCCGCGTAGCCGAAACTGTAAAGTTTTGGCAGATCGCAGTCAGCGCAAACATCGCCCAAAAGCTTACGCTTTCGACTACGCTACAACGCATGGGTCGGCACGGCTTGGATGACGGGGATTAATCGTTTACGCAATGCGGACGGCGACATGCTTTCGAGCTCTTCGATCGTCGCGGATTTCTCGACGCGGAACTGGCCAACGGCGGTACGGCGCAGTTCATTCAGATGCCCGCCGCAGCCAAAGCGCTCACCAAGATCATGGGCGATAGTGCGCACGTAGGCACCCTTGCTGGTGCCGACGACAAAGGAAACCTCGGGCAGGGCGAGCTTTGTCAGTTCAAAGCGGCTGATATGGATCACCCGCGGCTCACGCTCGACGGTCTTACCCTGACGGGCGAGCTTGTAGAGTTTTTGCCCATTGATCTTCTTGGCCGAGAACATGGGAGGCGTCTGGTATTGATCACCTAGAAAGGTTTTCATCTGTGCACGCACTTCTACCTCAGTCAACTCGGGCACTGGGCGCTCTTCGAGCATTGCGCCATCGGCGTCTTGCGAGTCGGTGATCTGGCCAAGTCGCACGGTGCCCGTGTATTCTTTATCCATACTCATCAGGTATTGTGAGGCCTTGGTGGCCTTTCCGATAAGAATGAGGAGCAGGCCCGTCGCCATAGGGTCGAGTGTACCTGCGTGGCCGACCTTCTTCATATGGTAGACCCGTCGCATCTTCGATACGACGTCGTGCGAAGTGATGCCTTGCGGCTTATCCACTAGAAGGATGCCTTCTGGCGCGTCGTTAGAGGGTTGGTGCATGGGCTTTTAAGGTTGGGGCTTAGGCCGCAGGGCTGGTGCCCATGACTCGCCGGTCTTCACAAGTGAAGCCCCTATAAATTAATCAATCGTTTTCAAATGCTCACCGATGGCGGCCATGAGTTGTGGATAGAATGCCTTGATCGAACTATCTTCAACGTTGAGGCCTGCGGCGCAGGCGTGACCGCCGCCACCAAAAAGCTTCGCAACTTGATCGACCCGGAACTTGGGGTCTTTGGCCCGAAGACTGCCTTTGAGCGCACCGGCACGGTCTTCGATCATGACACCGATATCAACTCCAGCAATGGCTCGGGCGTAATCAACGAGCCCTTCGGAATCGTCGATAGTCGCGCCAGTGGCTTCATACACACCGTTTTCGATCAGACCCACACATACGCGGCCTCCGAATTCTAAGGTGAGCGAATCGAGGAAGTTTTGCAGCAGCTTGATTTTAGAAAAGCTCTCGCACTCATAGAGCTCATAGGCAGCAAGAGCGGGTTGCGCACCGCACTCGCAGAGCCGGCGGGCGATCTCAAAGGTATCGGGCGTGGTAGATGGGAAGCGAAACTGCCCAGTGTCGGTCGCTATGCCGACGTAGAGCGCTTGCGCAGTGACCGCGTCGATTTCGTAGCCGTTGTCTAGACAGAAGCCCGCGAGGATCTCGGCGGTCGCGCAGGCAGTGGCGATGACGAGATTTTCGGCACCGTAGAGCTTGTTGGAAATGTGATGATCGACGTTAAGCGCGACTTCCGGAAAAAGTTCGTTGAGACGGTCGCCGACCCGCTTATAGTCGGCACAGTCGACCGAAACGGCAATATGGCCATCCGACGTAAAATCTGCGGCCAGTGCCATCGGCGTATCGCCGACAAAAGCCTCGAGCGTCGACGGGGTGGCATCGCGGTTTAAGCCGATCGCTTCAATGCCGAGGCTTTTCAACAGGCGCACGACTGCGACGGTCGAGCCGATGCAGTCGCCATCCGGGCGCTGATGCCCGAGCACCGCGACTCTGTGACCTTTGAGAGATTCGATCGCCTGCGCGAAGCGGGGGCTCTCTTCTGGGTAAAATTTATTGTCCTTCATTTTCGGCGTCAAGTTGGTCAAGGATATCATTGATCCCAGCACCGCGTTCGAGCGATGGGTCATAAATGTAGTCAAAGCGGGGGAAGTATTTCAGAATGACATGCTTACTCACGCGCTGGCGAATGTCTTTCCCGATCTTGCGTAACAGTTTCTTGGCCTCTTCAATCTGGGCGTCGTCGCCTAGGACTGAGTAATAGATGCGCGCATTGCGCAGATCAGCGGAACAGTCGACCTCACTGATCGTGATCGCAGCAGTATCGGCACGGTAGTAGCGGCGCATTTGCTCACTTGCCTCGCGGCGGAGCAATTCATTGATACGTTTAATGCGTTGTGACATCGTCCTGTTACAAAGACGGGCGCTGTTCTTCGACGGCGTAACACTCGATCGTATCGCCTTCTTCATAGTCGTCGTAGCCGGCCACGTTGATACCACATTCGTAGCCAGCGCGGACTTCCTTAACGTCGTCCTTGAAGCGCTTAAGCGTATCTATCCTACTTTCATGAATAACCACGCCGCCGCGCATCAGACGGGCGATGCAGTTACGCTGGATGATACCCTCGGTAACCATACAACCGGCGACGTTGCGCCCCTTGCCCATGGAAAATACTTGACGGATCTCGGCACCGCCGAGTTTTTTCTCGGTGTATTCGGCGTCGAGAAGACCCGCCATGCTTTCTTCGACTTGATCGATGAGCTCGTAAATGATCGCGTGCTGAATGATCCGGATATCGTGATGCTTTGCGAGGCTTTGCACGCCGTTATCAAGCTTGACGTTAAAACCGACAATAGTGGCACCTCCCGCACTAGCGAGGGTCACGTCATTCTTCGTAATGTGGCCCACACCCTTGCTGATAACATCGAGATCGACCTTATCACTTTTGATCTCCTTGAGTGCTTGGACGAGTGCCTCGGTCGAGCCGTGAACATCCGACTTAACGATGACGCGCAGGCACTTCTTTTGCTGATTCTCGATCGCAGCGAAAAGATCTTCGACCGTGGCGGCACCGGCAGCAGCGCTTTTCTCACTGGATGCGTTGGCGTCGGCAAGCTTACGCGTTTGGATGGCGTCTTCAGCTGCGCGTTTGGCAGTCTTTTCGTTTTTCTCGGAGGTGAACTTATTACCGGATGAGGGCACGTCCGACCAACCGGTGATCTTAACTGGCGTCGCAGGCGGCGCGGACTTGAGGACCTTGCCATCGGCATCAGTCATGGTCTTGACCTTGCAATAGACTTCGCCGCAAATGAGCGCATCCCCCTGTTTCAGTGTGCCACGCTCGACGAGAACCGAAGCAGTGGGGCCACGGCCTTGCTCGATTTGCGATTCGATGATAGTGCCGGAAGCCGGGCAGCTCGGGTTGGCCTTCAGTTCGAGAATTTCAGCTTGGAGCAGAATCATGTCCAGCAGGTTGTCGATGTTGGTGCCCTTCAGTGCAGAAACCTCCACAGCGATCGTTTCGCCACCCCAGTCTTCGGGAGCGATGCCCTTTTCCTGCATCTGCTGCTTCACGCGGTCCACGTTGGCACCCTTGGCGTCGATCTTATTGATCGCCACGATGATGGCGTTGTTCGCTTCTTTGGCAAATTTGAGTGCTTCGTCGGTCTGCGGTTTGAAGGCGTCGTCGGCCGCGATCACGAGAATGGAGACATCCGTAACATTAGCACCGCGCTCACGCATTTTAGAGAAAGCGGCGTGGCCGGGCGTGTCGATAAATGAGATCTTGTGACCGTTGTGCTCGATCTGGTAGGCCCCGATGTGCTGCGTGATCCCGCCCGCTTCGCCGCCAACGACGTTGGCCTTACGGATAGTGTCGAGCAGAGTCGTCTTACCGTGGTCTACGTGGCCGAGAATACAAACCACCGGCGGGCGAGGTTGCAGGAACTTAGGGTCGTCGTCGTCGGGCTTTTCAACCTTGGGCTTAGCTTGGCCGCCTTGCTCGCTCTGTTCGCCGCGGTGATGGATCTCCAATTCAAAGCCATGGCGGGTCGCCAGTTGAAGGGCGACTTTTTCTTCGATGGTTTGATTCATCGATGCGAAGATGCCCATCTCCATGAGTTCGGAGATCAACTTGAAAGGCTTAAGCCCAAGCTCAACAGCAAAGTCGCGCACAACGATGGGAGGCTTGACGTGTATCTTTGTCCGCTCGACGGCTTGGCTATCGAGAGGCTTGTCCACGGCCACAGGCGGCTTGGGTGGGCCGGCAGGCGACGGAGGCTTCGGTGGACCCGCCGGGGTTTCTGCTGGTGTCGACGCTGCCGGTGTAGCTGGAGCGGACGATACAGCCGAAGCACTTGGGGCAGCCGGAGGTGTGGCCTTCGGCGGGACAACAGCGGCGGGAGGGATCGAAGTTTTCGCCGCGCCGCCCGATGGCATCGGCGGTGCTTTGGGTGGCCCCGACGGAGCGGGGGGCTTGGGCGCCTTGGCCGCTTTTTCCGCCTCGACGACAGCGGCCTTTTCTTCATGTTCACGCTGGATATCAGCGGCACTTTTCACGAAGGCGCCGGCTGGAAGCTTCGCTGCGAATGGTGCTTCGGCCTCACCTGTGTCGGTCTCGGCCGCTTGGGGCTCAGGCGCTTGAGGCGCTTGTGCCGCGAATTCGTCGCGGAGGGCGTCGGCAGAGATGTTGTCGACCGTGCTGGAAGCGCTTTTCACCTCATAGCCACGACTCTTCAAGAGCTCAATGAGCTCTTTGTTCTCCATTCCTATTTCTTTGGAAAGTTGGTGTATACGAACACTCATGTATGAGTTTTTTTCTTTAAGTCTGGTTATTGCAGGTGGGTGGACGGCGCGGATATTCAGGCGTTCTGCTGGAAATACGCTTCTACCTTGGAGAGCACATCGGCGGCTTCTTCGGCGCTGAAACCGGCGTCGACAAGGTCCTCGGCAGTCACACCCTCGAAAACTTCGGGGCTGGCGAAGCCAATGGCAACCAGGCGGGCCGCGAGTTCCGGCTCAAGGCCATCGATCGCGTTCAGGCCCTCGACCGCTTTAGCGACCTTCTCCTCAAAACCGACGGCCTCCTTCTCTTCTTTGCCGATATCGAGCTTCCAACCGAGGAGGCGGGAAGTGAGCTTGGCGTTGAAGCCGCGGCGACCAATGGCGATCGAGAGGTCGTCCTCCGCCACTTCGAAGTGGATGCGGTGCTCAAGCTCGTTAATCTTGATATTCTTGGGCAGGGCTGGCTTGAGGGCTTCTTCAAGCAACTGCAGCGGGTCCGAATAGTAGCGGATGATGTCAATCTTTTCGCCGCCGAGCTCACGAACGATAGTTTTGACACGGGCACCACGAGCACCGACACAGGCACCGACAGGGTCAACTTTCGGATCGCTGCTGTTGACCGCGATTTTCGTGCGGTATCCCGGCTCACGGGCCATCGCTTCAATCGAAACGGTGCCGTCGGCGATCTCTGTAACTTCAAGTTCGAACAGGCGCCGCACAAAATTTATGTTGGCGCGGGAAAGGATAATATCGGGGCCCCGATTAGTCTGCTCAATCTTGAGCAGGAGGCAGCGGATGCTCTCACCCGGCGCGTAGTCTTCACCAGGAACGCGTTCGCGCGGGGGCAAAATGGCCTCGGCTTTACCGAGATCGATGATTAGGTCGCCACGATCGCGGCGACGGACAGTGCCCGTAACAATATCGCCGACCGTGTCTTTGTAGTCATCATAGATACGATCCTTCTCGAATTGGCGAATGCGCTGCATGATCGCTTGGCGGGCGGTCTGCGCCGCGATGCGCCCGAGGTATGCGGGATCCACTTCTTTTTCGATCGTGTCGCCGATTTGAGCGTCCGGCTTCTGCTGGCGTGCCTTTTCAATGTGGATTTCCAGAGAGGCATCACTCACGGAATCAACCACCTGCAATAAGCTCCAAGCTTTCAGCGCACCGGTCTTAGGATTAATTTCCACACGGATGTCCTGCCCTGCGCTCACGCCTTTTTGGGCGGCAGTCGCGATGGCGCTGGAGATGGCTTCGATCATATCTGGACGACTGATCCCCTTCTCTTTTTCCATGTATTCTAAAACTGATAGTATTTCGTGGCTCATTGGGTGCTAAAAATAAAAAAAGCAGGCTAGGCCCGCTTTTAAGTGTTGCTGGGTTTAAAAGTGAATTGTGCAGACTAAGGAGCTCCGAAGTCTTGTCAAGGTACCTGTGGAGCCGATTTGGAGCCTAGCCTACTCGTTTACAAGTGCTTAAAATAAATACCCTGTGTATTTATATTTTGTTGACAGGCGTCGGCCGTAGATAAGCTTGTGGGAATGTATTCTCGGAAACGCTTACTCGCTGATAGATCTGCGGTTTATCATGTTATGAGCCGCACAGCGTATCAGTCGCTTGTTTTTGGCGATGAGGAGAAAGAGATCTTCACGCGACTTCTTTTTCAACAGGCGCTCTTTGCTGGGGTGGATGTGCTGGGCTATTGTATTATGAGTAATCATATCCATCTACTGCTGCGCGTCTCTCCGATCGATTCGCTGCCAGATGAGGTGCTGCTGGAGCGCTACCGCAGTTACTATGGATCGCAAAAGGCTCCACAATCGACCTATAGAATCGAAGAGTTGACTCAGATTCTCAAGGAGGGTGGCACTGAAGCTGATCTCGCACGCCAACGCATCCTTGCCAGAATGGGAGATCTGCCTGCCTTAATGCGTGAATTAAAACAACGCTTTACCATTTGGTATAATCATAAACATGCAAACCAGGGCACAATCTGGGCCGCCCGCTACAAGAGTCTGCTAGTGGAAGACTCTCCTGAGAGCCTCACGAGAGTGGCTGCCTATCTGGACCTGAACCCGGTGCGTGCCAAAATTGTAGAAGATCCGAAGGATTATCGCTGGTGCGGCTACGCCGCCTGTACGGGTGGCAATCGTCTGATGCGTTTAGCCATCGTTCTGTTGTTCGGGCAAAAGCATGATTACGCAGAGGCGATTCAATCCTATCGTATGATTTTATTTGGGAAGGGCTACCAGAGCAAGAAAAGCCCAGAGGCGAATACAGAAAGAATACCTGCTGAGCGGCTGGAGGCAGTCATCCGACGGGGAGGCAAAGTGCCTGTGCATGAGTTATTGCGGATGCGGGTGCGCTACTTTTCGGACGGGCTCGCCTTGGGCTCAAAGTCGTTTGTTGAATCCATCTTTCGCGAACATCGTAGCGCTTTTAGTGCAAAGCGTGTCCATGCAGGCATTGCGCTACCAGAAGGATCCTGGGGACAATTGCATTCTATGCGAAACTTGCAGAAGAAGGTATATTCATAGACTCGTGCTAGCAATCGTCTGCCAAAGGCAAGCGCTCACATCGTGGCTTTGTACTTGCCCCAGAGTCTAGCCTTCTCATTTTGCCTCCATCGTCGCCCTGCTCGCTGAATTCCCAGGGCGCCGCCACTCGGCCAAACCACTGAATTCATGAAAACCGTCATCGTCTATTCTGGAGGGCTCGACTCGACTGTCCTCCTTTACCATCTGCGCGCATCCGGCCACGAATTGCACGCCCTCTCCATCGATTACGGGCAACGCCACCGCTGCGAGCTCGACCGAGCCGCCGACCTATGCGAGGAGCTGGGGATCCCCCACCCGACTGCCGACCTTTCTGCGATCCAGCCTTTGCTCGCAGGCAGCAGCCTGACCTCGCCCGAGATCGAAGTCGCCGAGGGGCACTACACCGAGGAATCGATGAAGAGCACGGTCGTCCCCAACCGCAATATGATTTTTCTCGCACTGGCGACCGGCCATGCCCTCTCGATCAAAGCCGGACAGGTCGCCTATGCCGCCCACTCCGGCGACCATGCCATCTACCCCGACTGCCGCAACGAGTTCGCCGAAGCCATGGCCGCCGCCATTCGCATCGCCGATTGGAACCCGGTCGAATTGGTGCGCCCTTTTGTCGACTGGACCAAGGCCGACATCGTGCGCCGCGGCGCCGAACTCGGCGTACCCTTTGCCCGGACTTGGTCCTGTTATAAAGGCGGCGCGCAACACTGCGGTCGCTGCGGCACCTGCATCGAGCGCCGCGAAGCCTTCGACCTTGCCGAAATCGAAGACCCCACGCCCTACGTCGCCGACGCCCCTAGTGTCGATGAGCTCCGCGCCAACAACTGGCGACTTTAGCCTTTTTCAGCCTTTCAAAAC
>Ga0129345_1000146_pt1 | contig 24110 bp, 14 predicted proteins | sample CPBDNA_FD_94425 | JGI IMG/M metagenome (GOLD analysis project Ga0129345, IMG submission 94425) | Freshwater to marine salinity gradient microbial communities from Chesapeake Bay, USA - CPBay_Sum_20_0.8_DNA | ecosystem: Environmental > Aquatic > Marine > Coastal | place: USA: Chesapeake Bay...
TGAACGTGAAGTGGTGCGTAATTCAAGGCTTACCAATCAACCGTAGTTGACGTTGCTGGATTATCAAATCCAAGGTAGAAGCCTTCTTGATCAACATAAGGAACCTGTCTAATCGCAGACTCCAAGGCGAACGCCTCAGTATTTGACCAATCAAAATCATCAGAATCTGATGCACCTGGAATAAGAGTGTAGTTAGTCTCTGTACCCATGCCATTGCGCTTTAGCTTCCATGTCATGTTTGTAACGCCTTCGGCATCCATAGCATATTCACGGATAGTAGCAAATGTTGCAGACTTTGCAACACCCATGCTCCACACAGCAACATATGGATCTTCGATACCATCATCAACCAAAACATTGGTGTAGAAGCGCAAGCGTGGCCTCCAACCAGCCTTCATATCCTTGCGGTGCATTTCACAGCCAAAGCAGCGGCCCTCGTCATCTAGGGTGCATACTGCCTTGCGCTTGTAGTCCTTTGGATTGGTGTGCTCATTGACAACAATCGCTAGACCGCGATCCTCGTTATAAAACTTAGAATCTTCATCAATCTCGTTTACAAAACGGATCTTAACACTCTGACCATCGTCAAGCTTTAGCCAGCGTACCTTTGTTCCCGTTCCCATTGCCTTGGGCCTATCAATAACAGCTTCGATGTTCTTTAGCCCTTTAATAATGCTCATATATTTCTCCTATTGTAATATGTAATGTATTTCATTGTCGAACTGTTCTATAAATGAACCTAGTTGTCCGTCATCTAAATCAGATACATCTTTGATATGGGAAGGTAGATCACCTTGTATTACGATACTACCAAGAGACATTCTTAGCTTCTCTTTCATATCTCTGCCTGCATCATCATTGTCCGATACTACGATTATACTAGTAAAGTATCTTTTTAGCAAGTCCTTTTGCTTATTAGATATATTTGATCCTAGTGTTGCTAATGCCTTACCTCCTACTTGCTCAATGCGGATAGCATCAAAGGATGATTCTACCACAAAGACTTTGCTTGCTGCTTTGTTTCTTTGGATGTTGAACATGGTCTTTGCTCTAGGAAGTCCAGGGGTATTCTTAAATTCTTTACCCTCAATAGATCTTCCTACCATGCCCACACAAATACCATCAGGGGAATAGATAGGAATAGTAATCATGTCCTGCTTATCTGAGTATCCTATCTTGTATTTTTCTACGCTGCCCTTGGTAATTCCTCTACCCTTGAGATACCCTGCTGCTCTGTGAGACACAAGTGCTGCATCATTTAGTCTTGAGACAATCTCGGTATCAAACTCTGGATACTCTGGCTTCTTGTCCAATATCTTAAGCAGATCATTTTCTATATTCTCTTCTGCCTTCTTAGAATGAATAAGACGCATTGCCTCAAAGTAGTTTCTCTTTGAGCAGAACATTACGAACTGAACTAGATCGCGTGACTCATGGCATCCAAAGCAATAAAAGTCTCCCGATGTTTTAGATACTTCTGCTGCTGGTGTTCTATGATTATTGTGATAGGGGCAATAGATTATAAAGTCTGATTCTATCTCTTGGACAATATCTATGCCGCAGGCCAGGAGTGTTCTTCTGACTTGCTCTTCTGAGTAGAATTCGATATTAGCTTGTTTTTGTCCACCCCATCGAACCATTGTGCCCTCTTCTTCCCTACAAATACGCCGTATACCGATAACTTGAAGTCGAATGATTTTCCATTGTACACGATGGTAAAGTCGGGGTCAATATCATATCTAACTAAATACCCCTTCGTCTTCATCATCATTGTCAGCATGAATATGTGTTCATTTTTTATTCGGGGTATAGAAGATTCGTCGTAGATTTCCCCTTCTAATTCGAACCTTTTAATCCCTTTGTGTACAATTGTCATAAAATAATTATACTAGACTTTATTGGTCCTCATAGTCTTTGTATAAGAATCTACCCTTGTCAAAGTCTACTTGCACTAAAAACTCTCCAAGGTATCCATGCCTATTTTTTCTGAAGCACGCCTCTAGAATGTCTGATGTTGGTTCACGACCAAGGGCTAGGACCCAATCTGCATCATAGGCTAGTTGCTTTGACCATGCTACCTGACCCAATGTAGGGACGGTATTCATATTTGTTGCATCATCAGGTGTGGCAGATGCAATAGCAATAACAGGAGTCTCTTCTGAGATAGCAAGAATCTTTAACTCACGACTGATATTCTTAATCTTAACAACCTCGTTGTCTGTAGGACTATTAGACTGCATAAGCTGAATGTAATCAACGAATACAATGTCTGGTGAGTATTGGTCTATCTTTCCCCGCAAAACTGCTGGTGTAACCTCTCCTAGTCCATCGTTAGATACAATCTGAAAAGAAGGCATGTTATTTAGATACTTGTTTCCCCAACGCTCAAACTCTTCAATATCAATCTCTCCTGCACTAATCTTACGATGGGAGAATTGTCCTCCTGCCATGATTGTATAGGCACGATTACGAACCTCGTTCTCTGTCATTTCTAGAGATACAAACAAAGGCTTCTTGCCATTCTTCCAGGCTTGTACGGCAAGATATAGAGCAAGCCATGACTTGCCAATGGCAGGGTAGGCAAGAAGAATGCCAAACTGTCCTGGCATAATTCCAGCGGGTAGATAGTTATCGAATCCTGCTAGACCTGTCTTGATACCATGAGCACCAAGCTTATTTAACTCTTCGATGTATTTAAAGTGTGCAACAGCATCTTCTACGTCCACAACATCAATATCACGAATCTCTGATGAACTTCTTTTAAGATCAGCACTTTGAGATATCAGGGTATTTAGTGCATCCTGTACCTTGTTTTCTTGTAGTTGTGATGCACTAGTCTTTAACAACTCCCTGATTTTTCCATCTAGATAATTGGTTCTCAATTCATCTACATGGTGCTTGGTAGCACCCACATCTTTAACAGGCTCAAAGTCTCTAAACTTTTCTACAACAATAGATGCTGGCGGTACAGCCATGTTCTTCTCATAATACTCACGAACAAATGCCCACACATCCCCATGTGTTCTAAACAAAGAGTCAGGATTTGCCTGCAATAAAACATGAATTTGCTTATCTTCTAGAACAGCAGATAATACCTTTGCCTCTAGATCCTCCACTAGTCCTCCAACCACTTCTTGGCCTTTTGACGTAAAACCCTTCTCATTTCTTTGTCTTCTTCCTCCGCAAGCTTTGATTGTACCAGCTTTTCAGAGTTGTATGTCAGCCATGACCAATCTGGTACTTCTGTTATATAAAAATAATAATCAATGACTGCAATACATTCATCATATCCATAAGACTCAATCATAGATTCTGCAGCCCATTGCTGAGAATGAATGTTGATGGGCTTTATAGAAACGTTATATTCCTTAGCCCTCTTCTTAAAATGATTGATAATTGCGTAACGTTGTTTCTTGTCAGCCATTAATCCATTTCCCGCTTGGCTTCCTCAATCTTGCTCATAACCTTGCCTTCTACAAAGTCATAAACACGGTTCATAGCGGAATCTACATTCTCATCTGCACGAACATAGTCTGTGCATCCAAGATCTACACGCAGGCTCTGAAAGTTACCAAGGTTAAGAGTATATCCAAGGTTTACAGTAACCTCTGTTTTTTCTGACATGCTTTCTCCTAATATGTTTGTTCCGACCAGACGGGGATAAATTCTCCGTCCTTCGTCCTTGTGTATAGCATCAAGGCATCACCCATCTTAGCACGCAATTCCTGTTCAGTCAAGACGCTGTTGGAAATTTTACCATCTTTCCTTGGCCTGCCCCTATGTATTTTTGACATTGCCTCTCGTATCTCAAAGATATCATCTTCTGAGTAAAAAGACAACTGTGTGAACATTCTTTCTCCACCTGGCAAAGAACCCGTTGGTTGCTTAATTAATCCTTCATTCATATATCTATATATCTGAGCAGGGCCACGGTTTAATAATTTTGCCGTGCTTGCTATTGTATATGCCCTTTTTCTGTACTTTTTAAAATCAGACAGCAGCATTGATTGCTCTTTATCTTTAGTTAAATTAAATAGATTTACTATGTTAAATCCACGATTTGTATTGATAACTCTTACTAAATCTTCGTTAAGAAAGAATAGTCTTTGGCACGGTCTTATCTCCCGTTGTAAATCATCATCCTGTTTATTTCGTTCCGATGAAGCCATTGAATATTCCTTTCAAATTTGGCTGGTGGATGATAGATATTTCTATTGCCACAAACTATACAGAAAGTTTCAAGGTGGTCGTGTGATGTAAATACACGATCAACAAATAATCTTCCTTTGCACTTTTTACAATTTAACATGATTATGAGTTATTCTATCATCTAGACAAACCGATTGCAATTACGTTGATACTGATATTAATACTACCAGCCTCATTGTATCTAATGTTTCCATCAACTCTACCAGTTGTAATATTTTTAATTACAAGTGTAATGTTGTTGCCAGCGGTGGATGAGGTATTGTTTTGTACTGTTGCAGTTACCACTGGAACATAGAGAAAGCTTGGAGAGAAACTAACGTTCCAATCTCTAGACGTTCCTGCACTAACAGAGCCAGCCTCGTATGTTACAGTTGTAGCATAAAATTTAAGATTGTTGGTGGATAGATCTTCTCTTAGCTCAATTCCGTTGTTTACAGTAGAAGTAGATATTGTTCCAGATATTTGATTATTAAGATCATTAATAGAATTAGCAATCTGATACATATATGCCAAGTCTATTGGCTGTCCACGTTCTGGCAAAGGTATTTTCATAAAGTCTCCTAGTTAATTATATCAAACAGATATTGTACCAGTTTCAAATATTTTAAATCTATCTGATACAGTTGGTGGATAATTTGCAACCTGCCCTCTTACCTTGAGAGTGCTTGCTCCTTGTCTTTTGATTACTCCAATATTGCTGTCTACCGTTCTTCCAAAGTATTCATAATCTCCACCATCCCAACTTACAAAAACATCGGAAGGGTGAATCTTCCATTCGCTTTCATGATTATGAAGAACTGATGCGCCAACAGCTGAAGGACCGACGTTATAATAAGAAGGAACTTCCCAATATACTGTTACTACGCTGCCTGCAGAAACAACTTCTGGTGTATTTTCAAGGGGATATACCTGTCCTTTGCTTTCTATTGTATAAAGAGTTGAGTATTCCGACTGTCTGTTTCTATCCTCAGATATAATTCTAAATCTAAAAACGTGCTGACCGTCTTCATTGGGTGGTGGTAATTGTTCAACGGGTATAGTAAATTTTGGCATTATACATCAACACCCACACCAAATCTATATTCTACGAAGTTGTTTGTATTTTGTGCCTTTAAAATTGGATAAGCAAAATCGCTACGAATAATATTGTAACCAACTAGACCGTATAAGGGGTTGTCGGATGAGACATTCTCTAGTCTTAGTCCATCGAAAGCTATATAGTATGTGTCAAGCAGGTTGTCTGAAGAATCCATTGCACAGGCATATATTCTAATCAAGTTTATATTTGCCCATGAAAAGGTATCGTCAGTATTAAATTGTGATAACGTCCTGGTTATGACTCTGTATCTATTTTGTGGATCTGGGATTTGACCAGTATTAAGAACATCAAAATCTGATTGCAATAACTCTACCCCTAGTCTAGCCTTTGGTGATTCAAGATCTAGCCCAGGTAGATTATTAACAAAGTCAAAAATTACTCTAACCTTGTCTGGTGCAGTATCATTGTTGGCCTGCTTACTAATAACAGAAAAGGCTAGCTTAATTTGATCTGTTGGTAGATTTTGACTAAGATTAAAGGCCAGGGTAGAATTTTCTACTCTGTATGATGCTGACCCAACAGAAAATGAATTGTCGGGGTTGATATCTATTCTAGAAGCAGAACCAGAAACAGCAAGGGCATTGGTATAAAATCGGGTTGGCTCTTGCCTTAGCCTTCTTCCTTCATTATCAAATATGGTTGCATCTGAAGAAATATAAAAAGCAAGATCATCTGTAATGACATTTGCACTAGCATCTGCTAGAACTGCGTTATCTGTAATTGCAAGGACGTTAGATGAAGAATCTTGTGAATATAGAACCCAGGTTTCTGTGGGGGTGAACACAGACAAAGACTTGCTATCATATGCCCCTGCTGTGCTATTAGAATCGGAGGGGTAAAATCCTACCTCAGATACTTGATACCTTTGCTCTGTGGGCATCTCAGCCTTGAATACAATCTTCTCTACCCCGTCTTCCTTGATAAAGCCCTTAGAAGTAATGGGAACTCTGAATGCCTCAAAGTCTAAGGTGTCTTTTTCTTTTAACTCATTTGTTGCAGCAGTATCTAGGGTTTGATTAGGAAAAAGTGGTTGTGCCCCACACCCTACAGCAATATGGGTAGCAAATTCAGGGGCTTGACCAAGCAAAAATTTGCCTATAATTTCTTTACCTGTATTAGTTATCATGCTTCATCTACCAAGTTAATTGTACCACTCTCAGCTATTTCGAAGTCTATGATCTCATCACTAGCTAAATTATCTAATTCTATTACGAGGTCACCATTATCGTCTATGTAATAGAAATCGGTTAAATTGTTTCTCTCCAAATATTGATCATCTGGTATTTTGTCATTAAGACTGATGTTATAGTTGCTGTAAATACCCTGGTTTGATTTTTGTCTTGTGATAATGCTGGTAGGATCAAAGTTTTTCCTCACGGTAGACAAATTAGATATCATTGAATAATATGGATTCTGTCCTTCAATGGTATCTCTTCTAGCAATATTAACAAGTTCAATACTGCCTACCTGCTCAAATAGAAGTCGTGATACAGAACTTATAGAAAACTCATCTCTACTTAAATCAAGAACATCCCTGTTGGGATTTTTAACTATTTTAGGCTTAGGTGGTGATGGTGCAGTAATTGGTGCAGTAATTCTGCCAGTTGTTGGCTGCTTTGGCTTAGGATCATCATCTCCAGGATCTCCAGGATCTTCAGGGGACTTACTAACTGTTGGATCAAAACTTATTATTCGATTTCTATAGTCTTCTAATTCTTTACTGGTTCCTCTCACAATTTGTTTTGTTGTCGGTTGATGGGACTTTCTTACGCCATCAAAAAATCCCGTGGTAGCTCTACCTTGATTATAAGAGCTTGCAGTATTAATTGCATTGACTGCCAATTGTTGTGCATCTCTAGAGCTTTGCTCTCTTCCATGAGTCCGTTCTGATTCAGCAACTACAAATGCATGTGTAGCAATACGAATTTGTTCGTCTTGAAGCATTTTAGCTTCTTTTGCTCTACCCGCAGCAGTATCTAATCTGTTTCCATGTACGCCGACTGGAATTTCCTTTCCTTTAGCACCTATTTTAGTTTTAGATGGATCTGCTTGTGGCACAGCAGGGGGAGGTGTAGGAGCAGGAGCAGATACAGGATTAGCATTCCAATGTGCTTGCTCTTGTGCGAACCATCCAGGATCAGGTGCGATTGTAGGACCAGGAATAAGATTTTCAAAATAAGGAATCAAACGTTTTTTGGCTATCATTGGCCCTCCTAAATAATTATATCATTTTACTTTTTTGCCAAAGAAATGTAATGTCTATTACTTGAAAACCCATATCATTCATTACCCTTAAAGAAAAATCTGATGTAGGAATTGCATAAAAATTAAATATTTCTTTAGACAATACAACCTCCTTGGCCTTTTTAGCTAAAGCATTAAGAATACCCGTGTTTCTATAATTTTCCTTTACTGAAGCGTCTATGACAAAAGCATTGTCTTCATTACTTATGGCATATAATGTTCCAACGGGTATATCTGACATATATGCAACAAAGAAATGATTATTTAATTTTAAATTTTCTATATCAATGGACTTTGTTATTTCTTCTTTATCTAACCCTCTTACTTCTGAAAAAACTTTAATAAAATCTGTAAATATCATTGGATATTCTTCAACGCTTAAAATTTCTATGTCATCATAAAATGGTGCTCTATAGAAATCTGGAACTTCTTCTCTCATCATTAATGTAAATTTTCCTATTGGAGTTAAATTTTCTATTAAAAATATATCTGGATGAAAGTTGTTTGAAGTAAAAATAAATCCATTTAAATCAAATTTATTATTTATAAAATTAATGTCTGACTCTTCTATATAATTGTTAACAAAACAAAAATTCATTGATACATTATCTATTCCACTTTTATATATTTCCACATTGGGAGTCATATGAAATGACGATCCAATGAAGTTTTGTGTAAATTGCTTAAAGGAATCTTTTACAATGTTCATTGAGCAAATTATACCTCAGAAAGGCCCAGGGTCGTAGACATTCCAGCATTATTTCTTGAATGATCCATAGCATAAACTACAAATTGTTTTGAAGGATCAACAAATTTTACACCTTCTGGCATATCGTAATTAATTGTAACAATGTCGCCCAACTGTATCTGTGGTGTTCCAAAGACAGTAACATTTATATTTTTTCTTGGACGTAAAGTTTTTTCAATCATCCACTCCATTAAATCACTTGCATCATCAAAGCTTTGAATATAAACAGGAGCTATGTTAAATTCTTTTTTACCGTATTTTTCCCTGCTTGATTTAATATCATCAAATATTTTATCTGCAACAACGGGTGACTGAATTGCATTATCTACAATTAATGGGTCTGACAATCGTGACCTTTCTTTAAAAAATTCGTCTACTGTAAGATCCTCAAGAACTTCCTGGGTAAAAGTAACACCAATTATTCTTAAGAATCTACCCGTTGTTTCATCTAAAACAAGAGATCTATCTGCATTATTAAATATTAAGAATTCAGCACCATAGGATCCACCATAGAATCCAGATACTGAGTATCCACGGTCTTGACCAAATGTTTCTGCTATTTTAGCAATAAGTGCTGGATATGCTTGATCATACCTAATGTTAAAGTAGGCACACTCACGCATGATTGTTCCAAACTCTTCAAAATATATCTTGAATTTTGGATCATGTTGTGAACTAATATTGGTCAGGTATGAGGATCTAATAAATCCAGACACGTTATATTTCATAATGCTATCAGAGGTATTAATTTTGTCAATGGCAAAGGAATCAGATAGTTGATTAGCTACCGTTTCTCCAGTATTTTTAGCCATGACGTTTTGCAAGGCATAAACGTTTTCGAACATACAATGTGCTGATCCACGAACAAACAATGCTAGGTTGGGATACTCTGGCAAAGGATTAGAGTCATCGACTACTGCCACCTGAGTATTATTAATGTAAAGATAGAATCTTCTAGTATTACCGATATTTTCATATTCAACTGCTAGGTCATAAACAGTCATGGAATCATTTCCATTAATTCTATCCATGCCAACAAAATATCCTTCATCAACAATTATTGTAGAAAGACCTCCCCAAAGTTTTACAGGTACTGCTGTGCTGCCAGATTTCATAATCTTATAAAAAATAACATTATGAAGGACAGACTCTGGATCTCCTGTGTCCTCATTGACAGTAAAATATTGTTCTAGATTGTCCTTTGTAAGTGGACATATTTCAAAGAAATACCCGTGATTAGATTGTGGGTTTATTCCTACTGCAATGCCACCCGATCCACCATCAATGTTTACACTATCAGAGCTGTTATTAGGCTGAACATTAAAATATGTTGTAGAGTTTGTTGGTGATTGTATCTTGTCATTGCTTTTTAGTTCTCCAATCACTCTCATTCGCGTTCCAAAGTGCTTAAAAGCCGAAGTTAATTCTTTATAAACATAGGAAACAAAGTCTCTTTTTTCTATTTTGTCGTCCATTTCTGCTGGGCCAAAAAATGACAAAGCAGAAGATTGCAATGTCCCAGATTCTGTTACTCTTAATGTTCTTATTACATCGTCTGTAGGATAATTTTTTCTGAATAGATTCTTAATTACTCCCGTTCTATCTGACTTTTTAGCCAGGGAATTATTTTGTCCTATTGGACTTGTTGTATGGTTAAGTCCTGATGGATAGCTAATCTTTTTAGTAGGTGTCGTAGAAAATATATATTTTGAATCCATCTTTAAACCACGAACATTGTCATCGTTTGACCAATATTCTGGAAGTCCTGATGAATGTGCAATTATTTCTGTTCCAAATTGTCCTCTACCGTGTCTTTTTACTTCTCCGTTTTTATAGGTTACATTTGGTAAAAGTCCCTCTACATTTGGAGCATTTTCATATTCCACATAATATGGCTCTACAAATATTCTAACGTTTCCTGTTGGATAAATCTTGCCATTAAATGGAAGATTGCCAAAGTAATTTTGATACTCAAGGTTATTAGTAAGCCATCTTTTACCTACACCAGATATTTCATATTCTACTGCATCATATCTGATAATTTCTCCATTTGCATAAAGATAGCCCTGAAATCTTGGTAGCCAATATACATTTTCTCCAATATCTATAATGTTATTTTTAATTTCATTATTTTCAACAAATGGTATATCTGTAGACAGGTCAGTATTAAGGGCAGCGGCACCTAATGCATAAGAAGAAGTTTCTTTATTTTGTTCATTTTTAGTTTTAAGCTCTGTGTTACCACCAACTTCCCAAAGTAGAACTGGTCTATATCCATAATCTCTGTCTTCATCTAGTGTCGGTGTTGTAAGTTGAGAAAATCTAGAAACCTCTCTTTGAATGTATCTAACATTGTACTGAATTATTCCGTCATTTATAATTTTAGTTTCATACTCATCAACAGCCACTATGTTAGGTAGTGCTGTAACTCTTCCATTTTCATCGTTTTCTACCTGACCATATAGAATGGTATCGCTAACCCTTTGATTTTCTTTTGGTAATAGATATTCTTTTGGCATAACAACAAAATTATTATATTCATCAAAAAACATGGCTGCTTGACAAGACAATGCTAAATCAGCCAGCACCTGTGCAGTAGAAGTATCTGGTGAAACAAAGAAGTATGGTATTACGGTATCTTTAAAGCTAGACAAATATTCTTGTTGTTTTTCTTTACCCCCGTTTTCTTCCCAATATTGCTCCCATGCCTCTTCTAATGGAATAAGCTTTCCTGTTGTTTCATCAAAATATGGGTTACCACCAATAACTACAAGATCGTCTGGTGTTGGAGGGTATTCATCTGGATAAACAGTTGCTCCACCAGACTGAATTATTTTATCAAAGCCCTTAAATATATAGTTGCTAAAACCAACATTGTCTAGCAACATTGCAACGGCAGAAGTCAGGGTGGTGTTGGTTAAAAACATAGATGGTGAACGATATTCTTCTATTATAAAGAATAGATCTCTAATTGGAATGCTTATTATTGAGTCTCCACCAGAAGAGCCAGAGAATTCTTCTGCATACATTGTCTTCATTGGAATAAACTTGTCATAACCATTAACATTTAAGATTGATTCATAAAACGTAAATTTAATATTTGGCTTTAGGTATTGTGCAACTAAACTTCCTATTCTTGGAGTAAACGATGATTCAAGTTCGGGGTTTTCATATCTTAAAATATTATTTTCTGTAAAAGATCCATCATCATTAAGTATGTTTAAGTTTCCATTAGAAGCTAGCAGACCTCCCACAGGTATTCCTGTAGCATCGTTGGCTATACTTTTAGAAAATGAATACTCAAGTGTGTTTGATGAAACATCTGCCACTAATCTTGGAGACAACTCAATAAGGTCAAAGGTCGTTTCTGGTGCAATCATTGTTTCTACAGAAAGTCTTAAACCCTTAAGCATTACGATCTCTCTATAAACAATCTTGTTATCAGTATCTCTGTAATATCTAGGATTTGTTAACTCAGAAACCATTCCCAATCTTTTCGTATCATCATCTTCTAGCAACGTAAATCTATATTCTACTGGTTGTTGTACCCAATCAAATGTAGTAGAATTCCAAATATATAATGTACCAGGAGAGGATTCATTAGCACCAATGATATACGCTTCTCCTTCTATATTATTTGTGTATGACAAATTGTTTGCATTAGACAAATAAGCAATAAAATTAAAAGTTTCTTTGTATTCTTCTGGTATTACTATTCCATAATAAAGTTCTACATAGCCATCCCATTTTACAATTTCTGTATTATCTCTTCTAATAGAGTTTTCATTAAAGCTAGTTGCAGTTATCCAATTATCTAGTTCATCTAAATATTCTATTCTCCACCGTTGAGGAATTGATGATCGTGATCTATCTTGTAATGGATCAGTAATAGACTCGTCAGAAGCATTACGAATAGAAATATCTGATGTTGAGTCTGCAAGATTGGTTTGCATTTTCACAACTATTCTATTGCTAGGAACTGCCTCTTCATATACAACAAAAGGTGAAGTATCATCAATAAAGTATCCTATGTCATTAGTAAATCCGTCAGGGTTGTTTTGTGTTGATACTCCTAACTCTACCCTTTGTCCATCTTCCATTTTTTCTCTATAAGAATTCCAATATTTAAAGTTATCATATCGTGAGGACATGTAGTATCGTGGTCTACGAGCACTTCTTACATTATCAATGTATCTGTCTTGAAAATATAAAACCTTATTTATTCCTGATCTGGGTCGTGGTGAAGAAAAACATTCTTTAATGTCAAAATATAATTTCCTATCAACATCTTCTGATTCAAACAATACTGGTTCATCGTCATTAGAAACAAAGTCAGAAAAAGTGAAGAAAGATTTCTCGGAATCTCTATAAAAATTTCCTAAATCAAGATTGTCATAGTTTAATGGCAATCTATAAAATTGAGAAGTAGAATCAGACGGTCTATATTTATATGATCCGTAATCATAAAGCTTTGCAAAATTATTCATATTCCATTCTGCAAGAACAAGCGAGTCTATTTTTAATGTATTAGAAACCTTTACGAATGTATCTAAATCTCCTTTAGGATCTTTCCACATTATACTTCCTCAAGGCTTAAAGATATATCCCAGAAATCAAAATTAGTTCCGCCTCTTTTAATTACGGAATACTCAAATGAAGAAAAATAAACCTGCATAATTTGATTGTACTGTCCAAGAAAATCGTACTTATCTTCACCATCAAAAGTATTGTATTTGTCATATGCTAAAAGCATCCAAAAGGGTCCAGGGTGGGTTTCATACCAATTTAAAATATCTACCCCTCCTGCACCACCATCGGCAGTATAATCTTCTAAATCTGTTGCTGTGGGCTTTCCTGTGGAAGAATCAAAATTAGCGTCTTTGTTAAATGCTCTTGAAGGAAGCATGGTCCAGGATAATGACAGCTGTAGTTTATCAGCAACATGGTAACTTCTCATTGTCCCATTTATCATTCTTTGTCTACTTTCAATTCTTTGAGAAGAAAATGATAATTCATCTCTATTATGATCAGAAAGAATGATGAAGTCTTCGTATTCTGTACCCTCTGGAACAGCTAATTGTAGGCTAGTTGAGGCACTTGTCATAGGATTAGTAAAGGTAGTGCTATCAAGAGTACCAAAATTATCAGACCATAAAATAGCTTGTGGCCTATTACGAAGGCCATTAATATTCCATCTTCCGCGTAAATATCCTGTGCTAGCCAACTTGTGTTCCTCTTATTCTTCTATCGTCAAATCTCTTAATCTTATACATAACAGTATTTGCAATATCATCTGGCGATGCATTTGTATTTGCAGTTACCTTTAGGTTATAGTTATATTGTACATTAGTTGGGCCAACATTGTTGTTTGTTGGGTTCATTTCAGTATTTGATTGTGTCATATTCATATTTGTTGTTGGGTATGTAAAGGAGTTTAGTGTTTGTGGTATGCCAAATCTTACCTGATCGACTGACATTTTCTTCATAGTATCAAATTGTGGACTTGATACACTAAATGATCTTTGTTGTGGAATTCCCATTCCTGGGAATACCTGGCTATTCATCTCTTTAAGTGTTGGCAACATCTGTTGAGCAACAGATTTACGAACAACAAATTCTCCAGGCGTTAGAAGAGCAGGAACCTTGTCTGTCATTCCACTACCTGGAACAAAAGATCCAAATGCATATTTCTTTACCTTGCCACCCATCATCATTCCTGGAGCAGGTTCACGGGAACCTTTATAATTAATCATTCCACCAAAGGCACGTTTTTGTACTTCTCCTCCATTATTTATTCCGAGGGCATCTCTAGCAGCACCTGCAAGTTCACCTAATCCAGCGATTGCGCCTAAAATACCATCTTTAACAGCATTCCAGATACCTCCTCCTATTTCACCCATTCTTTTAAGAAAAGAACTTTTTGTAAATGCGTCCGAAAGCATTGTTTCTGTTCTTTCTAATAAATCTTCTACAAAATTACCAACAGATTTTCCATCGAACCAATCCAATACCCCCTGGAATACTCCTTGTATTGTTGCACCACCTATAGATAAAATGCTAGAATCTGTTGACTCTTCTCCAGGTGAGCCATTTTCTCCTACGGAAATTCCTAATGCTCTAGCTATTGATCCAACAATATTAACAAGAAGTCCTATTGGTGATACCTTTGCTGCCGCTAATAAACCACTAAATATACCCTTTGCCAAACCTGTTCCAACGCCTGTAACTCTTCCTTCTGTTGCACCAGCTTCATCGCCTTCTGTTATACCAAAAAGACTAAGCATTCCAGAAATAAAATTAGTTATTATTCCTATTGGACTTAGTTTAATTGCAGTCTTTAATCCCTGAAGAATTCCCCGTGACAATCCTGTTCCTACTCCAGTAACTTTTTCATCACTAGATTCTTCATCTTTAATTCCAAAAATACTTTTAACACCAGAAATGAAATTATTCATAAATTCTTGTGGAATATTTTTAATTTTTTCAACCATTTTTTTGAATATTCCTTCTGCGATGCTTTCACCAATTGGGAACATTCTTTTTGCTGGAGTATTAATGTTAAAAGCTCCTCTTGCTTTTAATGCTTCTTCTACGGCCTGTGCAACTGGTGCAGCATCATAATCTACTGCACCTTCCAATATTTTATCTGTAATAGCTTGAATAATAAAGTTGCCAATGTCGCTTCCTGGTTTTACAGATGTTTTTTTATCTAAATAAAAACCACTAAGGATATTAGTCACTAGGTCTTGTGGAGATGCTGCTTCAAATCCAGCCATTGCCCCTGGTGAAGACATTGGTGCTCCGACTCCCGCTGCACCACCAGTCCAAGTATCTGGAGCCTGGTAATCCCCTTTTCTTTTTTGAACATCTAATAGATATGGACTTCCTAATCCTTGTGTATAAATATATGGTTTTCTTTCTTCATATCTTTGCCCACGCATTCTTTCAGCCATGGCAAGGGCATCTCTTTGTTTAAATAGTTTGTCTATGTAGGCGTAGTCTGCACCTTTATTTAGTCTAAATCTTTCAAATCCGTCTGGCGTTGTTACCTTTTCTTCATCCTTTTTCTTTTTCTTTGATTCGCCACCTGAACCCTTTTCTTTTGGTATAGAATCTAAAAATTCTTTTGCCTTTTTTATTAATTTTTCTGTTCCACCTATTAAAACATCAAATGGGTTTGTCTTTACTACTTTATCTTCCCAGTCTGAAAGTTGACCATCTAGTGTGTCTAGTGAAGTTTGAACAGTAGCACTAGCAGAAGAGAATGCCCCTGATAGTATGTCTGAAATACTTTGATCAAGTGCTGGTATTTGTGTAGTATCTATAACGCCATCAACAGCAAGGTCTGCTGCATCTACTGTAAGATTTTCTGGAGAAATCATATTTGCAAAATCACCAGCAAATCCTTGCATAAAGGTATTAATAGATCCAGCTAAGTCAAAAGCAAGATCCCCTATATTACCAGATACTAAGTCTTGTCTGTTGGCAGTTAAATAAGATTCTAGTTGTTGTGCTCCAGTTCCTCCAAGAACGCTTACTTCTGCCCTGATTGCATCAAGCATTAATGATCTTTGTCCCTCAGTAAGATCCTGGTCACCAAGCTGGCCTATTCTAGAAACTATATTGGATGCCCTTGATGCCTTCTCTTGTATTCTAGAAATTTTTTCTTGCTTTTCTCTTTCTGCAGTTATTTTTTGTTGTAGCTCATATTCAAGAAGACTATTTTGATAAACCTTTTCCTCTATTGCATCAATTCTTTCTTGTATTTGTTCTCTTGTTAAAAGCTCTCCATTTACATTTACTGTAAGATTTTTTAATTCTTCTTCATGTGCCTTTTTAAGGTTGTCCATGTCTTCTTCTTTTTGATCACGCATGGCTTGGATGGCTTCTTCTCTTCTTGATTGAGCAGCCTTGGCTTGCATTTCTTGTGCCGCTTTTGCAGCAGCACCAATATCACCGCGAGATAAAGCATCTGCGACAGTTAACTGTCCCTTTTGCCTTTCTTCAATATCTTTGTTTATTTTATCTACTTTTTCCAACGCTTCAATTCTAAGATCATAAGACTCATTAATAGCTTCTTCTTTTTGCTTTTGTGCCTCTTTTAGATCATTTTCTTTTTCTTGTAAATCTGAAAGGTTTCTAGAAAGCCTTCTTTGTTGCTCAGAGAATTCTGAACTTTGTTTTTGAATATCTTCTAGTTGATCTTGTAATGGAACAATGTTAAACTCTTCTATCTTGTCCATTGCTGCTTGTAATATATTGCTTATTTCTCCATAAATGCTAACAATGTCATCTACAGACTCATTAATTCTGTCAATAGGTGTTTTTTGGCTATCTGCAAGATTTTTAATAGAATTAATAACTTCACTACCAAGCTCTTCGCCAGCATTTATTTTTTCTTCTATTGCCAGTCTTATATTTTCATTAGCAAGACCAACATCAATTTCAGCTTGTGTAAGTCCAGCATTAGCTAATTGGAATTGTGCCCTTTGTTGTAGCCTATTTCTTTGTGCTTCTCCAGCTACTGTGGCAGGCATTTGAGCAATCATAAATTCTCTCTCTGCCTTTTTCTGTGCATTATATTGTCTTAAAAATTCTCTTTGCTCTTTGTTTGGATTTTTTCCACCTGCAGCATCTGTCATTCCCTGAATAAATTCTGGATCATTTAATGCATCAGAACCAAGTATTGCACTCATTCTGCCAACGACTTGTGACTGAGACAAAAATTGCATAGTCTTTGTTCTTTCTTTTGCCGCCTTCGCTGCTTCTTTTTGTTGTGCTACTGCATTTTGTGCCATTAGGCCCATAAGAGAATTTAATTTCTTTTGATTTCCTAATAATTCATTTCCAACCCGCAATGCCTCTTCTGGAGAAAGAGACTTTAGATAATCTATTACCGCTTCGTTTGCTCCCTGACCTCTTAATCTTAAGAATATACCCTTTGCTTTTTCATTTGCAGCATATATGTCAGCTCCCTGCTTCTCTCTAGCAGATATCTGATCTCTTAAACTTCTTAGTGTTTCTCCTAAAGTGTCTGGACGGCTACCGCCACCGCCTCCGCCACCACCGCCGCCTTCTTCTTGGGTAGCTGCTTGTTCTTCTGCTGCACTAATAGAGACATTGCTTTCTTGCATTAAGTCTGCTGCCCTATCAACAATGTCAGCAATTTCTTGTGGACTTGTTGCAGTTTCTAATTTTTGCAAAAGTGTCAAAGCTTCTTGAACTAAGGGAGATATTTCTGCGCTAACTTTAGCCTTTATTTCTGGATCTTTAATTTTACTAAGCCTGTCCATAGTTAGCTCTATGTATCTTGCTCCTTCATCAAATTTAACAGCTTCAGGTATTAGTCCACTCTTTAATATTTTTCTAATATCTTTTATGTTTTTCTTAAATTTGACTGGATTAAACTCATCCATTCTCTTACCTAGCAACATCATTTGTGCTATAGATTTGTCTTCAAGTATTGGTATTTGTAAGTCTGGAGGAAGATCTGCAAGAAATGTAAAGAATCTCATTAAGTTTTCTACACCTTCATCATTTTGTGCCAGAACTTTAAAGTTATTCATGTCTCCAAAAAGTGACTCAAATAGATTTTTTCCTCCCATTCCAGGTGTTTTTAAAGTAGAAACTTGTTTTGCTAAAGCAAGGATTGGGGTAAATCTTTCTACAGCAAGATCCTTCATGCCCGTACCAAACTGTTCTTCTAGTGACTCTAGACCCAACTGATATGCTTCAATTTGTGCAAGATTTGCGCTAGCTAAAAATTGTGAATATTCTTTTTTAACTTCAACAGAAATATCAGATCTTAAAATATCTCCCATACCTTGAAGAACCATTGTTCCAGCGGCTTCACCGATATCGTTAAATTCCATACCCTGTTTTACTAATGTCGCAACATTTTGTGCTGATGCAAGAATTGAATCAGCCATTTCTTTATCATTTAACATTTGAGATGACAACGCTATGTTTTCTGGACTAGTTAAATCAGATCCGAGTATTTCATCTTGAAGCATTGTTAATTGTAATTCTTGTGGAGTATCTTTTACAGACTCACTTAATATCCTTGCTGTTTGATTTGCATACTCTTGTGCAAAACTTGAAGGCATCATTTGTTCTAGTTTGTCTGCAGCTTTTTGCTTGAAAGAATTAAATCCTTTAACCATAGAACCTATAGCAATATTAAGATATCCAGCAGCACGATCAAGTATGCCGTTTATATTTCTATCAATTTCTTGCTTATTAAATCCTCTTAATCCTAATGCGTCAAGTCCTTCTAGCCTGTCTCTTGTTCTTGCCATTTGCAATTCATTGCTTTGAACTGCTTCTCTTCTTTCTCTGTACGGTCTTAAGGCAGCATTAACTTGTAGTTTATTTTCTGTTCCAAATGCCATCCTTAATTGTTCTGCTCTTGCATCATCTGCCCTCTTTTGTAGTTTTGCAAGAACTCTTGATCTTTCTATTTTCAGTCTTTCTTCTTCAGCTAGTGTTTTTGCCTTGCCTATTAAATCATCATAATTTAATGCTACAGCAGCAATATTTTCTTCAAGCATTTGTATTTCATTTGACTGCAACTCTATTAAAGATCCCACTCTTCTTCTAAATTCATCTGCCATTCCACTAAAGAATTGATTGAATAAATTAAGTGATGTTGGTGCTCCAGATCTAAATTTTTGTTCATCATATGTTCTTGTTTGTTGCATTGCTGATTGCATTGGAACTTGTATTCCAAGGGGTATACCTGTTGTTGCAGCCAGAGCAGAGAATTGATCTCTGAGTGAATCTTTGTTGGTAGTGAACATAGATCCAGCACTAGAATAGACAAGGTTTCTAAGCTCTTCTACTCTTCTAGTATTTTCATCTGCTAATTGTTCTGCAACTGATCCTGGTGCATATTTAACAGCAGCACCTTCAACACCAACAATTCCAGTTAATTGCTCTCTAATATCTTTACCTATTTGCAAGTCTCCTAGTTCTGCACCAATTGCTTCTGCTACTGATGCAGCCTGATCTTGTGTCATTGATCCGCTTAGTACATACTGTGCAAGCTTGCTAGCCATATCTCTTTCTGCAATTTTTTCAAATGTCATAGACATTCCGTATGCAGCATCTGCTAGTTTTGTTACAGTCTCTGCCTGGGCTTTACTTACTTCTCCAGTTCTAACTCTTTCTAGGGTGCTCCTCATATCTTTAAATTGATCAAATTGTTTTTGTCCAGCACCCTTAATGAATTCTGCACCATATGTTTGATCTATTTCAAAATCCGCTTCTTGAGATATTAGTCTTCCAAGAGACAGATTTCTTTGTTCATAAAGGTTTCTTAAGTGCTCTTGTGACATTTGAAGTTGTTTTGCCTGCTTTATTTCTTTCTTATAAAAGGCATCTATTGCTTCTGCTCTGGTAAGAGTACCCCTTTCTTTAACTGCTATATCTCTTTCTTGTCTAAGTCTTTCTTTTTCTTGTTTTGTTTTTGCTTCTGCTATCTTTGTAGCATACTCTTGTTGCACTATTTCAGATTGTGAAGCATTTAAATAGGAATCAATATTCTTTATTCTTTCTCTAGCACTTGATCCTAAAGCTTGTATATCCTCTGCAGACGTGCTCATTGCATCTGCTAATTTTCTTCCAGCATCGTACTCTGCCTGATTACTTTCATTCATTTTCTTAAGAGTAATAACAACTCCAGCACTAGCTGCAACAACTGCAGCAATTGCTGCTGTAAATGGATTAAGAAGCATTGGCATAAATCTAGCAACATTTGCAGCACCAGCAGCACCGCCAAGGCTGCCAATACCACCAATTCCTCCAGCTCCTGCGGCACCAGATACTGCTTTTGCACCCATCATTCCTTTTATTCCAGCACCCATTTTTCCATATGGTAAATATGGTAAGAATCCTGCACCTATACCACCAACCATTCCTCCAACAAGAGCACCAGTTTCTCCACCTACTGCTTCTCCAGCTTTTTCTCCAAGCATGAAGCCTGGGAAGCCTAGTGCCATAGATGCGCCAAATTTAGCTGCGCCCATACCACCCTTTTTAGCGAGATTCTTCATACTCTTTCTATCTTTTTCTGCTTCTACATCTTTAACTGGAATTGGTGATGTTGGTCCAGGTTTCATTCCTGGAAGCAATGGATCACCCATTGGTATTACGGTAGACATTCCCACTCCACCGCCGCCAGCAAATCCAGCAATGGTACCATTATTTATTGCGTGTAAGATATCAAGATTCTTTCTTGTTGCCTCTTTATTTACAACAAATTCTCCTGGTGTTAGAACTGCTGGAACGGTGTCTTTATTTCCTACACCTGGAACAATGTTTCCATTATTCATAAAGTGAGCTTTTACTTTTCCTGGCCTAGAAGAAACTTCTTGTTGATAAGATATTTCTCCAGGAATGTCTCTGGTTGCGCTTGTTTCTATTCTATAAAGATTTCCATTATTATCTTCTAAAAGATATCCCTTTTTCCTTCCTCCTAAACTTTCTACACTATATCCAGATATTTTACCTTTAGAAACTAAATCATCAAGTGCTGCTGTCATTGGAACTTCATATCTTCCTCCAGCAGCGGTCCTTGCTACGCTTCCAGTTTCTAATCCAACTCTTCTTGCACCTAATGTTTCTACTGCCATATCATCCCAAAGCTTTGCATGTCCAGCTTTTTCAAAAGCTAACCGTGACAAAACTTTGTATTGGCTGTCAGACATTGCATCTTCTGGTTCACCAAAAATTAATCTTCTTCTTTTTTCAACTTGAAGAAGTCTATACATTTCGCTGTCTATTTCTGCTTTTGCTCTTTCAGCATTTAATTGACTTCCCAATTTATTTTTTATATAATTAGTTTCAAAAAGTTCTTTATATACGTCATCTTCTTTATGCTGTGTAATAAGATCATCTATACTTGCTCTTGATTGTCTTAAACTATTATTTGTTGATTCATTAAGTGATGACGTTCCTAATGGCAAATCTCTAATAATTCTTAGGTCTGCCTCATCTAGTCCTTGAATTCCCTTTGCTTCTCCCAATATCTTTAATTGTTCTGCAAATGAATCATTAATGTCGTCAACTAAAGATTTAGGCATTCTTCCTATAAGTAATGCCTGGTTCCATCTTGAAGAAGTTATTGCTGCTGTTGCTCTAGCTGCATCATCTGCAACATTTGTTTGTCCAAGAGCCTCTCTTGTTGCAACTATTGCAGCCTCAAAGGAGTCTGCGTCTAGTTTTGGACCATAAAACATTCTTCCTTTAGAAGCAACGCCTCCACCCTTATTTAAGCTTATTGTTTTACCATCATTTATTGCGTTAAGAAGTCCAATATTTTCTTGTGCAGCTTGTTTGTTTACAACAAATTCGCCTGGGGTTAAGACTGCTGGAACAGTGTCCGTGTTTCCTACTCCAGGGACTGTATTACCTGTAGCGAATGGTATAGGACCACCAGAATTTCTTCTTAATGGCCTTGCTCTTTGTGCTGCAGATGCTGCTCCTAGGGCAGAACCAGGAACACCAAATGCTCCAGCAGCACCAGATAGTGCTGCGGCTTCTCTCATTCTAACAACTAGTTGTGCATATTGTAATCCTAATGCTTCAATTGCTGTAGTTGCTGCTGCTGCTCTAGGAACCTGCATTCTTAATGCTTCGTTTACATGTTGTGTAGATGTTCCCAGTTGTTGTGCAGCTAAAGCAGCATCAATTTCTTCAAGGGACATATAATTAAGTGCCTGCGATACTGCATTTATTGCTCCCCTAATTCCACCAGTAGTAAATCCTTTAAATGCAATTCCAACAATTGAACCAAACTTAATTAGTGTTCCTATCAAGTTCATTAACAAGCCAAGGAACATTGTTCCTACAGGTATTACAACACCAACAATAACTGATCCAAAAACAGCAAATTTCTTTGCAAAGTCTGGTAGTTGATTAAACTTGTCTATAATACTAGCTACCATATTTATAACGGGAATAGAAAGATTAAGGAATGCCTCTCCTAGTGGAGCAATAGCAACCTTTGCCCTTTCCATTGCAGCAGTAAATCTTGCGCCAACAGATTGTTCTACTGTTCCAAGTTCTTTCTCAGCAATTTGACCAAGTTGTTCTGCAGACATGCCCATAAGGTCTATAGCCCTTGCAGCCTGTGAACTATCTCTTGTTATGTTGTCGAACAAAGCACCAATTCTTGCATACTGGAACTTACCAAAGATTGTAGTTAACAGCTGCTGCCTTTCAAGACTTCCAAGACTTTCCATGGCGTTGCCAAGTTCCAAAATCATTGGAAGAAGTTCACCTCTATTGTTTTCTACAATTTGTTCAAGGTTAATACCAAATCCCCTTGCCATTTTAGAGGCCTTGTCTGTTGGAACAATTAACCTACCCAAAGAGCTTTTTAATGCGTTAGCACCTTCTCCAGCAGTTACGCCACCCTCTTTCATTGCTACAAGAAGAACGGCTAGGTCTTTTACGTCGCCACCCAATCCTTGAATTACGGGTGCGACTCTTGGAATAGCACCAGCAACGTCTTGTAGAGCAAGGACTGTTTGGTTCTCAACTAAGTTTAGGAAGTCTACTGATTCTGCTAATCCTTCATTAGAAGTTTTAAAAGCAGTTTGCAAAGAAATAATTGTTTTCATTGCTTCTGCTTGCTCCATCTGACCCAAAGTTGCAAGCCTTGTTGCCTGTGTAGTTGCAGCCATAAGCTCTGCATTTCTTAGACCAGATTGGGCCGCTACACCAGCCAATTCCATTGTGTCTTTAACAGCAATGCCATACTTAGTAAATTCTAAAGAAAGTTCTCTTACTGCATCAAGTGCTTGTTCAGTCTCTACATCTGTTGTAAAGATATCACCATAAACCTTTTTGAAGTTAATTGCTTGTTCTTCAAGTTCTCTAAATACCTTTCCTGCTACGCCACCAAAGATTGTTAATGGAACGGTAAAACCAACCATAAGCTGACGACCAGCCCACTGAGTATTCTTACCAAAGTTAATCATGTGGGTAGTTGCTTGCATAAGCATTGCTCTATGAATAGCAAGCTTTTGTGTAGAAACTGCTAAGGCATTATTAAATGCTTCATATGGTCTAACAGCAATGGCATCTCGCATACCATTGGCTGCTGCACCTGTTGCAAAGAATTGTGTCTGTAATGCTGCCGCTCTAGCATTTGCCAAAGATAGGACTTGTGCTGCCTCTGTACTATTTCTAAGAAAACGGGCACTAAAGAATTGCCCCATTGTTGCTTGACCCTTGGCGAGAGTTTTATCAAGCCTGCCTGCGGCAGTTTGCATTCTGGTCATTTCAGCAGTAAAGAATTTACCACTATTAACCAAATTCATTAACTGGTCTGCATACTGCCTAGAAGCAGTAGCTTGCATAGCATTATTTTTGTTTAATGATCCAGTGAATGCATTAAATCTTTGTTGTAGATCTCTTAGTCCTTGAGCAGCAGGACTAGTATTAATATCTACATCAATAGTTACCCTGGTGTCAGCCAACCTTTGTCACCTGCCCGTCACCATCAATTGTGACAGCATCAAGGCCAAGGCCAATACCAAAGCCTTTCATCTTGGCATTTTTGCCTTTAAGCGCCATAACATCTTTGGGATTACTTGTTTGACCACCGCTAAATGCGCGTGCTTTAATTTCTTCCCAGGTGCTTCCTTGTTGGGCAGCACCATCTATATCAACTCCCTGGAGGGCAGCCATAAATTTTTTGTTCTGATAATCTTCTTCTCTTTTTGCCTCAAGAATTGCAATTAATTCTGGCATTGATAGGTTGTCCTCCAGTTCCTGGTAATCCTTCCAATGCCCCAGAAGGAA
>Ga0129345_1000147_pt1 | contig 24023 bp, 21 predicted proteins | sample CPBDNA_FD_94425 | JGI IMG/M metagenome (GOLD analysis project Ga0129345, IMG submission 94425) | Freshwater to marine salinity gradient microbial communities from Chesapeake Bay, USA - CPBay_Sum_20_0.8_DNA | ecosystem: Environmental > Aquatic > Marine > Coastal | place: USA: Chesapeake Bay...
AGTCCTTATTGTTGGGGGCTTTACCTCTATAACAGGTGCCATTGTTGGTGGGATCCTAATTGGCGCAAGCGAAGCTTTAGCAGAGACGTACCTTGGGCCGATGGTAGGCGGTGGTATCACACCATGGTTTGCATACGTCGTGGCCTTGGCATTTCTATTTATCAGACCTGTCGGACTATTTGGCGAATACAAAGTAGAGAGGGTCTGATCGATGCGGAGAAAAGAGATCAGTGCAAGTTCTACCTCGAAAAGCCCTTCTCAATCTGAACACAGTGCGCTCAATTCAAAATCTGTGCTCACTATCTTATTGCTCGCAGCTTTAACCGCACTGCCATATCTGAGCTCTGAGTATGTGGTGCAGGTTATCGTACTGCCAGTGTTAATCCTCGGTTTAGCGGGCCTTGGGTTAAATATATTGACTGGTTATACGGGACAAATTTCTCTTGGTTCTGGTGGATTTATGGCAGTTGGTGCGTATGCGACTTATGCGCTTGCAGTCCACGGCGGTATTACCTTTTTTCCCCTGGCCATCTTATTTGCAGGTTTGATTACAGGCTTCACGGGTTGGCTGTTTGGATTGCCAAGTATACGTATCAAAGGCTTTTACGTTATGGTAACCAGTCTCGCTGCGCAGTTCTTTTTTGAATGGCTATTTCTAAAATTTCCATGGTTCTACAATTATGGTGACGTCCCAACCATTTCATTGCCGCCAATGTCGTTGTTTGGCTTTGAAATTGATAGCTCTTATATAGTAAAGTACTATTTCACTCTTGCTGTCGTTGTCTTTTTGACTTGGATAGCTAGCAACCTGATCAACAGTCATATTGGCCGCAATTGGATGGCTATCCGTGATATGGATACGGCTGCAGGTGTTATTGGGATTGACTCCAAAAAATATAAATCATTGGCGTTTTCAGTGAGCGCTTTCTTCCTTGGAACTGCTGGTGCTCTCTGGGGACTAATTTTTCTTGGAACAACGAGTGTCGGAAGCTTTCAGATTGATCGCTCCTTTCAGATCCTCTTCATCATAATCATCGGTGGTATGAGTAGCATCCGTGGAAATTATATTGGTGCCGCTTTTATTTTCCTACTGCCCTTAGTCATCGACTATTTTGCTAAGACATTCATCGGTGAGACAGTCAGTCCTGGACTGCTGTCGAATTTTCAAAAATTCCTGTTCGGTGTGATGATCATAATTTTTCTCATCAAGGAACCTGAAGGCCTCGATCGTCTTGTTCGTCAATTCATCCTCAAATTGAAAGTGGGCCGGGCATGAAAACTTAGAAAATTTTGTGTGCCCTCGAAGCAATCTTAAACCTGAATCAACTCAAACTAGAAAGGAAATACAATGAGAACAAATCTTAGGTCGATTACGACTGCTATAGCGCTAGGGGTAGCGACGCTACTCCCGGTCAAAGCAACTTATGCTGAAGGCATGACACAATATGTGCCACTTTTTGTTTATAGGACTGGACCATACGCCTCTTCTGGATCGTTATGGTTTGCTGGTGAGCGGGATTATTTCACTTACATTAATGAGGTTGAGGGTGGTGTAAATGGTGTAAAGTTCGCCATCGAAGAGTTCGAAACTGAATACAATCCAGACCGTGCGGTCGAAGCTTATGAGCGTTCTAAAAGTGGAAAGAATGGCTCTCCAACCGCATTCATTATGACTCACTCTACACCAGCTACCTATGCTTTGATGGATCGAGCTCGTGATGATAAGATCCCGCTGTTCGACCCGGCTGGGGGACCCTCAGAATCAAAAAACGGTCTCGTTTTCCCTTACGTCTTCCCGCTGCTTCTTACGTTCTATGGTCAGGGATCTGTTGCAGTTAATTTTATCGCTGACGAATTTGGTGGATTTGAAAACTTGCGTGGCAAAAAGATTGTCACAGTGTATCACGACTCTGGATACGGTCGAGCGTCACAACCAGTGATGACGGAGCTGGCAAAGAAGTATGGATTTATAGATGTACAAATCCCAGTTGCTCATCCAGGTTCAGAGCAAACAGCAATTTGGCGTCAGGTTCGTGCTGAGCAGCCTGACTATGTAGTTTTACGCACCTGGGGCGTAATGACACCCGTAGCAATAAAAACGGCTAAGCGGTTTGGTATTGATACGACTAAAATGTTAGGAGATGTGTGGGCAGGTTCCAGGGCTGACATGATTCCAGCTGGTGAAGCAGCGGTCGGATACAATGCCATTGCGCCTTATCCTGGTGGTTCTGACTTTGGAGTGCATGCTAAATTGAAGAAGCATGTTGTCGACGCTGGACTGACTAACCTATCAAATCCTGACGCTGACTTCGGTGCTGTTTTTTACAATGTTGGAGTCGTAAATGCAGCACTTGCAGTTGAGGGTATGCGCGTTGCAATGGAAAAGTTTGGGAACCGTCCTTTAACGGGTGAAGAAATGCGTTGGGGACTAGAGCACATGACCATCGATGATACCCGCCTAGAAGAACTCGGGATGATGGGTTTATTGCAGGAACTGAAAGTGACGCCTACCGATCATGAAGGAGGCGGTGCCGCACGAGTTCAGGAATGGACAGGTAACGGATGGAACCTTGTCAGTGATTGGCTCCAAGTGGATGATAGTATTGTTGATCCTCTTATTGAGGCGAAAGCAGCGGCATATGCTGCTGAACAAGGCATTACACCTCGATCCATAGACTAAATTCACAAGCTATCTGGTGAGCGGTTTCTTCACCGCTCATTTCAGATACTCAATCGGGACTGGAGTACACTTTGAACTTGGTTTCAGACATCGACCACTGGCGCGAGCCCCTTTTGTCCCTCGATGGCGTAAAAGTGGTTTATAATGAAAATATTTTAGGTGTTGGGAATGTTTCACTTGAGGTGGGATCTGGTGAGATAATTGCTATCCTCGGTGCTAATGGCGCAGGAAAAAGCACAACTCTCAAAGCGATTTCCGGTATTGCGAAGACGGAGCGCGCAGAAATCACCGCAGGCAATATTAATTTTCAAGGTGAAAAAATAAATGGAATCGCGCCTTACAAACTCGCCCAACGTTCGATTGTGCATGTACTTGAAGGACGGAGGGTGTTTTCGCATCTTAGCGTTGAAGAAAACTTGAAAGCGGGAAGTTTCTTACGGCAGCCTACACGGCAGGAAATGAAACGCCAAATCGAAGAAATTTATGAATGGTTTCCAAGATTAAAGGATAAGCGTGACACGCTCGCTGGTTTGACTTCAGGTGGAGAGCAGCAAATGTTGGCCCTGGGGCGCGCGCTGCTAACAAAGCCGAAGTTGGTATTACTAGATGAGCCCTCCATGGGGTTGGCGCCGATTATCGTGCAAGAAATTTTTGATATTGTCTCCAAACTCAACAGAACGAATGGAGTGTCATTTTTGATTGCAGAGCAAAATATTCATATGTCACTTGCACACGCTCATCGTGGCTACGTCCTTGCGAATGGCCAGGTCGTGTTAACGGGAACAGCTGAGGATCTCGCAAATCTAGATAACTTACATGAATACTATTTTGGATCTTCAATTGATCAGCTGGAACCATAGAAAACCACAAAATAATGCCTGTAAGGTATGGCGAAATAAACTCCGAGGTAATATGAAATTATACAATTTATATGTATTTAAAATTTAGAAAATCTAAGTTTATTTTATTAAAATATTTAGATTAAAGTTAGAAAAAACGAATGAATTAAGGGATTTTTAAAGCTTGTTTAACTTTATAGGTCTGACTCTAGAAATTTTCATAAAAATATGATTAAAATTTTAACATTGACAAAAATATGTAATGAATAGAATTTTATAAGAGGCAAAAAATGAGGATACAACATCAATGAAACCTAGGCTTGTTCATCTTGGAAAATAGCTTTCAAAAATTAGAAATACTAAATTTTAGAGAGAGTTATTAGAAGGATGATATATTGTCGGTGCGAGCGGTGTTGATTTCTAGAAAAGAAAGGGAGAAAGCGGAATGAAGAACGAAAGACCACCAAAAGAAGCTGACGTTTTGATTGTTGGCTCAGGGCCCTCAGGTTCTGTTGCGGCAAAGATGCTGACCGAGTCAGGATTGTCTGTCGTGACGCTCGAACAGGGCACTTGGTTCGACCCAAGTGACTACCCAGGCGATAAAAAAGAATTTGAACTTGCGGGAGGCAAAAAATGGAATCCTGCCCCAAATGTTCGTGACAACGAGCGGGATTACCCCATCAACACTTCTGATAGTGACGTAGAACCCTACATGCAATCGGCTGTTGGTGGTAGTGCAACGATCTGGGCGGGTCATTGGGTTCCATTCTTACCTTCTGATTTTAAGGTTAAGTCGTTAGATGGTGTTGCTGTAGATTGGCCGTTTGATTATTACGATTTACTGCCTCACCTTGAAGCAGTAGAGCAGTTAGTTAGTTCCTCAGGGACAAAAGGTAATCCAGGTTACCCTCCACAAGCAGGATATCCAACCCCGCAAATTCCTATTGGCAAGACGGGGATGAAGCTAGCAGAGGGAATGGACAAACTCGGCTGGCACTGGTGGCCTGGTCTCAATGCAATGCCATCAATTCCTTGGCAAGGTCAGAACCCCTGCGCACGCCGTGGAACGTGCATGTTTGGCTGCCCTGAGGCTGCTAAATGGTCACCTGATCTGGTTCTGTTTAAGGAAGCGAAAAAATATGGTCATCGATTGATTTCTGGAGCTCGTGTTCGCGAGATTATTTATGATGATGCAAAAGGGCGCGTAACTGGCGCGATATATATTGATCAGAATGGACGTGAACGGCGTCAGTTGGCCAAAACCGTAATTATCTGTGCAAATGCAATCGGTACGCCGCGCATTTTGCTAAATTCTAAATCTAAAACGTTCCCGAACGGTTTGGCCAATTCCAGTGGATTGGTTGGTACAAATCTGATGATGCATCCATTTGGCTTAGTTATGGGGCACTTTGAGGAAAATATTGAGAGCTCCATTGGTCCATCAGGTCAGCTAATTAACACTCTACAATTCTATGAGACTGATGAAAAACGTGGATTTGTGCGTGGCGCAAAGTGGGGCGGCATGTCAGCGGGCGGTCCACTATCTTCCAAGGGGTATGTCGGTGCAACTGTCTTCAAGGAAGGAGGGAAGATTGAGGACTCGTGGGGTGAAAACTGGCATAAGATGATTGAGGACCGGTTTGGTAAGACGGCATTATGGGCTATCGTTGGGGAAGATTTGCCAGAAGAAAGCAACCGCGTAGAAATTGACAGCGATCTCGTGGATAGTGACGGTATTCCAGCGCCTAAGGTGATCTACAAAACCTCTGAAAATTCGCGGCGCATGCTCGCTTTTCATGCCGAACGTGCGAAGGAGTCGATGGAGGCATCCGGCGCAAAGTCCACATCCGTCATGCCACAAATGCGCGAGAGTGGTTGGCATCTTCTTGGCACAGCAAGGCTTGGGACTGACCCAAAACACTCGGTGCTGGACGAATTCGGGCGTACTCATGATGTGCCTAACCTCTACGTATGGGATCTCAGTGCATTTCCAACAGGTGCAGGCGCCAATCCAACGGCAACACTTATGGCAGTGGCGCACCGTCAAGCAACTCAATTTATCAACACAAAACGTAACGTGGAGGCCGCATAATGTCTGTATATAACGAAGAAGATCGCGCTAATTTTGCTCGTCTCGCAGACTATCTGATCCCGGCATATAACGGTAAGCCATCAGCTAGCTCTGTAGGTGTACATCTTGAAGTGTTGGACGAAGTGTTTCGGATCCGACCAGACCTAGTTGAAGGTTTTCGCAGGGCTTTGGATTTCTGCGCTGGTAAGAACTTATCAGAAGGATTGAACGCACTCGCGAGGGAAGACGAAGCAGCATTTACTGCACTGACGACCGTTGCAACTGGCGGCTACATGATGACAGATGAGGCGCGTGAGGCGGTTGGCTACCGAGGTCAAGAGGCAGTGCCCTATGACGTCAATGAGGTCGAAGACTACGTCACCAATGGAATGCTGGACCGCGTGATCGCACGAGGGCCGATCTACCGCGACACTCGTCATCTCAAGTAAAAGGTTCGGCAATCTATGCACATAGTTACTATTTTAAGGCTAAATCCGGTCCTCACAGATGAGATTGAATTAACGGATGACGGCACAGACATTGACCGTGAATGGATCGGTGTTGAACTGAACCCATTGGATGATCAGGCCTTGGAGCAGGCAGTTCTGCTTAAAGAACAAACAGGCGCAAAAGTCACAGCGATAGCATGCGAGGCTGAAGGCGGAGAGAAACTTCTCAAAACAGCGTTGGCACGAGGGGTCGACGACGTTTTGCTTATTCGCCTCGAGCAGGATGAAGATGCGCCTGCACCTTCCTCTCGTGCACGAATGCCCTTACTGGTCGACGTAATTAGTAAGTTGTCCGTGGACCTAGTTTTAACGGGCGTTTTGTCCACTGATGATCTGTACGGTGAGCTGGCTCCGCAGCTTGCTGCCGAGCTTGGTTGGCCACAAGCTTCCGCTATTTCTGATGTAAAGCTTGAAGCAGAATTTGTTACTGTTCGCCAAGAATATGCTGGTGGCGTGGCATCATATCTTGAAATGGATTTACCTGCGGTTATCGGACTGCAAACCGCGGCGACGCCACCCAGATATCTGCCAGGTAGCAAGCTACGTGATTTTTTGTCGCTTCAGGTTCCCGAACAAGATCCAACCGTCAATTTCGCCAATGATTTGTCTGGGCAGACTCTGTTGGAACTGCCAGATACGAGCGGCGGAGCAGAAATGATCGAAGGATCCGCCGAGGAGATTGCTGGAAGAATCCACGAAATTCTAAGCGAAAGAGGGTTGGTATGATGAACGCACTCATTTTTGTAGAACACTCAGATGGCAAAGTCTCTGATGCGACCATTGAAATGGCGGTTTTGGCCGCCGGTGCGGGCCTGACCTGTAAGGGTGTCATCTGTGCTAGAGATGCAAGTGAAATAGAGGAATTGTCGACGCAACTGCACGTTTTTGAGACGTTGATTGCGGTCACTGATGTGTCTTTGACTAACTATAACCCTGCATCCGCTCTGATCGCCCTTGAGGCTGTCGTTTCTTCTATTGCGCCCGACGTTGTAATGATAAGTTACAGTACCGCAGGCGTTGATCTGGGCGCCGCGCTTGCTATCAAGACTGGGCGCGAGATGGTCGGATATGTTTCTGAGCTCACTGTAAATGGTGACGAAATTTCCGTGGCGTCGCAAATTTATGGTGGTAAATTGATTGCGCGGACGAAGATCTCTGGCCCTTCCGTACTCGCAGTTATGCCGGGAGCGGCAAAGCCTGACGCTGGAGCAAAGACGAGCGCTGCGCCAGTAGTACAGATGATGCAGGTCGATTTGTCTGCGACCCGTATCCGGGTCAAAGAAGTAGTGGCACCAGACACGTCGGGTCTTGACTTGACCAAATCTGAGAAAATCTTCTGTGTCGGTCGTGCCTTGGGAGGTGCTGAGAAGCTTGAAATAGCGCAAGCTTTTGCAGAAAGCCTCGGCGCTGATTTAGCCGGATCGCGTCCCGTTATTGACGCAGGCTGGATGCCAAAAGTACATCAGGTCGGGAAATCAGGAACCAAGGTCAAACCCAAGCTCTACCTGATGGCGGGTGTTTCGGGTGCCCCGGAGCATCTGGAAGGAATGGCAGACAGTGAGTTGATCATCGCTTTGAATTCCGATGAGCAGGCACCGATCTTCAACAAAGCCCACTTTGGCGCTGTTTGTGACATGTTTGAGGTCATGCCTGCACTTAAGCAACGTTTGCAAAGTGGATCTTAAAGTCATGAGTTCATTGGGGACAACCATTTTGTGGGTAGTGACAGTATTGACCTTGGCGATATTTGGATGGCGGTTCTTGGTGCGCGTCAAGCCTTTGCTGGATGCGCGTCCTGCTCAGCGAACTGATCGCATCGGCCTGCGGTTGTCTGGAATGTTTGGTGATATTGGAACGCACCGTAGACTGCTGAAATTCACTTTTTCAGGTGTATTGCATGCATTGATTTTCTCCAGTTTTCTTGTGTTATTTACTGCCATTGTCGAGGCATTCGGCACCGGCTTGTTCCCGGGCTTTTCCCTAGATGCAGTTGGCGGCCAAACGTGGATCCCGCTTCTGCAAAATATCTTCGCAGTTCTTATCCTGACCGGCCTTGGGATGGCAGCCTATCAACGTTATGTAACAAGGCCTGCTCGATTCCAGGGCTCTAAATCTATGGATGCGTTAATCATTTATATTCTCGCAACCACCATCGTTGTTACGATGCTTATGGAAGCGTCTGCACGTATGGCGATCATCGGTGAGACAAGTGCTTGGCGACCAGTATCGAGTATTGGGTCGAGGGCATTTACCGCTGTTGGCATATCTGGCGAGGTGGCAAATTTTGTCGAGAAACTATTTTATTGGGCACATATCCTCGTCATTCTCGGTTTTCTAATTTATATTCCTGGATCCAAACATCGGCATATGTTTACCGCTGCACCTAACATTTTCTTTAGAGCGTTGACTCCAAAGGGACAGCTTGAACCGCAGGCAACCAAAAGTCCTTCAAATAGTGAGAATATAGGTGCGATTACCTCTTATCGTGATTTCACATGGAAAGACTTGCTTGATACACTGTCATGTACAGAATGTGGCCGCTGCCAGTCAGTCTGCCCGGCTCATTCTGCAGGCAAGCCGTTAAGCCCCAAGTCACTAATTATGGATTTGCGTGACGGCTTCCTCGCAGATGAGGGTCTTATCGATAGTTCCGATCATGCTATGCCCATTGTAGGTGGTACCATCTCGCAAGAAACGCTGTGGTCTTGCACGACATGTCGCGCGTGTATGGAAGTCTGCCCAGTGCACATTGAGCATGTGCCAAAGATCGTTAAGCTGCGCAGAACGATGATTGAGCAAGGTGAAGTGGAGCCGCTTTTACAAGGCACTCTGACCAATTTTCAGTCACAAGGAAATTCTTTTAACAAACCGGATAAGCAAAGGGCGCGTTGGATCAAGGGATTAAGTTTCAAACCCAAGGATGCGCGCAAGGAAGCGGTTGATATTGTATGGTTTGTTGGTGACTTTGCAAGCTTTGATCCAAGAGTGCAGGAACTGACGCGTAAGGTTGCAGAGCTTCTCAATCAGGCTGGTGTAGACTTTGGTATCCTTTATGAAGGCGAGCGCAATTCTGGTAATGACGTACGGCGCGCGGGAGATGAGGGGTTGTTCGAGCTTTTAGCACAGCACAACATCGATACGCTTGCAGGCTGTCAATTCAATCGGATTATGACAACTGATCCGCATTCCTTGAATGCTTTAAAGTCAGAGTATCCAACATTGGGTGCTAGCTACGAAGTTGTTCATTACTCACAGTTGTTTGTAGAATTGATAAAAAGTGGCAAGTTGAAGATCAATCCGTCTTCCGCAGCGCCAGTAACGTATCACGATCCCTGTTATTTGGGTCGTTACAACGATGGATTTGATGCGCCGCGCGATTTGATATCGGTTCTAGGGCATACATTGCTTGAGATGCCACGTAACCGGGAAAATTCATTCTGCTGCGGTGCTGGTGGCGCGCGTATTTTCATGGAAGACCCGCCGACAGGAGAACGCCCAAGCGAAAATCGTATCCGAGAGGCCCTAGCGCTTGGAGACATTTCATATTTTGTCGTGTCCTGTCCCAAGGACGTAGTCATGTATTCGGCCGCAATTCAGGCGCTTGGTGTCGAAGACAAGATCGCTGTACGCGATTTAGCCGAATTGATTTCAGACAGTGTTAAGGCTGTGCCGGTGGGCTCTGAATGATCGAGAATAACATTATAAAGGATGATGTGATGGCAATGACCACACGCGACGATGATATACTTTGGATGCCAAGTCATACCCAGAAGCAAAATAGTAATTTGTGGAAATTCGCTTTAGCCCAGGGCATTGATCCCGAAGACTATGACACGCTGCAAAGATGGTCTGTCTCCCAAAAGGGAGCGTTTTGGGGCGCTGTTTGGGACTTCTGTGAGGTAGTGGGAGAGAAAGGAAAAACTGCATTTGAGCCATCAGAGGCTGCTTGGATGACTGGCGCAAGATTTTTTCCAGAGGCGCGGCTGAACCTAACAGAGAATTTTCTAAAAGGTGCAGGTGATGCCATTGCGGTGGTGACGATGAATGAGCTCGGAAGCTTAGTAGAAGTCACTCGAAAAGAACTAATGCAGCGTGTTGCAAGAGTCGCGGATGGGTTGTGCAGCGCAGGTGTGAATAAGGGTGACCGTGTTGCCGGTGTTCAACCGAATGATTTGGATGCGTTGGTAGCGCTCATGGCAACGTTGTCTATCGGCGCGGTCTGGACGTCGTGCTCTCCGGACTTCGGGAAGACAGCAATTATTGATCGTATTGGTCAAGTTGCACCAAAAGTTCTTTTTGCATCGCCAAACTATCGTTATGGCGGTAAAGTGCATGACATTGGCCAACGTATTGCAGAAGTGTGCTCAGAGATACCCTCGATTACATCTGTCGTTGTCAGTGGTGAAGGTGTGATCCCGGGCGTAGAGACGCTGTCACAAGATGATTTTGGTTCGGTATGTGATCTTAAATTTACACGTGTGCCATTTGATCACCCCACCTACATTCTCTACACCTCTGGCACGACGGGCGCACCTAAAGCGATTGTACATCGAGCTGGCGGTGTTTTGATGCAGCATCTTAAAGAACACGTCCTTCACGGCGATGTCAAATCTGGGGACAGGGTGATTTGGTATACCAATACCGCTTGGATGATGTACCACTGGCTGGTTTCCGCATTAGCCGCAGATGCAGCAATTGTCCTGTATGACGGTGCTCCAATACTGAAGGCAGATCAAGGTCTGGATTGTAGCCCATTGTGGGACTTAGTGGAAAAAGCGAACGTTACTCATTTGGGCGTAAGCCCGAAATACCTTGCGACGCTCGCGGCGGAAGAGTTCCTCCCAAGGGAGCGCCATAATCTTGAAGCATTGCGTACGCTTCTCGTTTGTGGCGCTCCCACTTTACCGCACCAGTTTGATTGGGTTTACCAAGCGATAAAGTCAGATATGCCCTTTTCATCAATTTCGGGAGGGACCGAGATTCTTGGCTCGTTTCTAATAGGCTCACCAATTCATCCAGTGCGGCGGGGGCAGTTGACCGTTCTGGCGCTAGGGCACGCTGTATCAGTGCTCGATCATCGAAATATCCCAGTGATTGGCGAGCGTGGTGATTTGGTCTGTACGGAACCTTTCCCATCTATGCCTCTCACCTTTTGGGGAGCAGGTGGCGATGAGCGATATCACAATACTTACTTCGGAGATCGGGATGAAATTTGGACCCATGGCGATGTGGCAGAAATGACTGCCACCGGGGGGGGTTTTGTGCATGGTCGGTCAGATAACACGTTAAAGCCTGGTGGCGTTCGAATTGGTATCTCCGAGATTTATGCAGTTTGTGAGACATATTCTGAAATTGATGATTTTCTAGTATTCGGGGCAGTTCACGACGGCGATGAGGAGGTGGTATTGTGCCTAAAGCCTGCGGAAAATAAGCAAATAGGGGCTGATTTACTCAAAGCGTTGCGACTTGACATTCGCAATCAGGCTTCTCCAAGACATGTGCCTGCACGTATCCATTTAGTTTCCGATGTGCCCTACACGATCAACGGCAAGCGGGTCGAGAGTGCTGCACGTACGACTGTAGCTGGCCTGCCTGTAAAGAACTTGGGATCCTTGGCGAATCCCGCATGTTTAGAACAGTATAAAACTCTTCAACGGGAGCAGGCATTATGAAGCACCTGAACCCGCGCGCAGCCTTAGTCGGGATTGGGGAGCTTAAACCTCAACGCAGAACAGAAGGCATCTCAACGATGGAAATGCTGATGCAAGTCTCAGCAGAAGCAATTGAAGACTCTAGTCTTTCAGTTGATGAGATAGATGGTCTGCTGGTTGCGCCCCAGGTTGGTGAGACGCCGCAGCATGTACCTGCTACGGTGGCTGAGTATTTTGGGATGCAGCCCAACATGTCAAACATGGTTGATCTTGGCGGTGCGTCAGGGCCGGGCATGATTTGGCGAGCTGCCGCTGCAATTGCGGCAGGGCAATGCGAGAATGTTTTATGCGTGATTGGCAACCATCGTAATACACCTGCACCACGTTCACCTAATCGTAACCCTGCTCGGGAGTTTGATACCCCCTTTGGAGCGTCTGGTGCGAATACTTCCTATGCTCTTCTGATGCAGGCGCACATGGCAGCCTATAATTGCTCACCAGAGGACTACGCCGCCATAGCAGCCGGATCACGCGCAAACGCTCAATGTAACGAAAATGCAATTTTCTACGGTAAACCGTCGTCAATTGAGGAAGTATTAGCGTCACCGATGGTTGCGTCACCATTACACTTACTTGAAATCGTAATGCCAGTTGCGGGAGCGGAAGCCGTAATTGTTTCAACTGCAAAACGTGCAGAAACCCTACGTCATCCACCTGTTTTCTTGAATGGAGCAGGAGAAAAAATCACCCACCGAGCCGTTAGTCAGGCTCCAAGCCTAACATCTGGACCGCTCAAGCCATCGATGGCACGCGCGCTAACACAGGCAGGCTTGGATGTCAGGGACGTGGATTTCCTTTCGCTATATGACTGTTATACGATCATGGTAGCTGCGACGATTGAAGATGCTGGGCTGTGTGATCCAGGCCAGTTCGGAAAGTGGTTAAAAGAAAATGGGGGTATGGGACCCGATGCGCGACAACCAATTAACACCCATGGCGGGCAATTAGGGTTTGGCCAACCCGATCTAGCAGGTGGCATGACCCATGTCGTGGAAGCCGTGCGCCAAATTCGAGGCACAGCTCCTAACCGCCAAATTAAGAACTGCCAATCTGCTTTAGTAACTGGAAATGGAGCGACAATGTCAGAAGCTGTCGCTCTTGTCTTGGGGGCTGACCTATGATCGATTACTCCTCTATTCAAGTTCCAGGACCCACGATCACCGATCTTTCGCGACCGTTCTGGGATGGCGTGCAGGATAGCCAATTGATGTTGCAGCTTTGTGACTCGTGCCAGCAACACGTTTTCTATCCACGCCCACTTTGTCCACATTGTTGGCGTGGCGAATTGGATTGGGTTTCTGCCAGCGGGCATGGTACTCTAAAGTCGTTTTCTCAGATATGGAAACCTGGCCATCCGGGCTGGCTGCCCGCCGCCCCATACGTTGTTGGTCTTGTGCTCCTTGCAGAGGGCCCAACTATGTTAAGTCACATTTTGGTCGGCTCACATACGCCTTGTGTTGGCGATCCTCTTGTATTCGCTCCGACAAAAGTTGCTGGGCGGGAACTACCTTTTTTTCAAATCATAAAATGAACAAGGAGACCACCATTCATGAATGAGCAAACAAAAAACGGTTGGGAAAATGTTACCAACGGTAAGCCATCAGTCGGGCAGTCGTCAGAGCGTAGTCGTGTAACAAAGATGTCAGATATTCATGCATTTACCGAAATGACTGGCGACCGCAACCCGGTTCACTACGATGAAGAATTGGCTAAGAAAACAACCTTCGGCAAGTTGATTGTTCAAGGTGGGGTTACGACTGGTATCTTGAATGCTTGCGTCGCAGAAGATTTGCCTGGTCCAGGCACTGTGTTCCTAAATACCAATTTGTCTTTCAAAAAAGCTGTGGGTGTAGGTGAGATGATAACGGGTCGTGTGGAAATTACTGAGATGCGCGAGGATAAACCTATCTGCCACCTAAAAGTCGCGATTACTGACAGTGTGGGGGATGTATGCGTTGAAGGCACTGCAATGACTTTCACCATGCCCTTGGAAGGCCTGTAGCAGTTGATTAATTCGCGGTGGTATACCCTCGGAATGACTGGTTTGGCGGTCGTGCTAACCCTCTCCACTTGGTTTTCTGCGACGGCCATCTCAACTGAATTGGTGGCCGAACTGGGTTTAACTGCTTCCCAGAGAGTATGGCTAATAAATGCCGTTCAGGCTGGTTTCGTAATAGGGGCTCTTTGTGCAAGCTTCTTCGCGCTGGCTGACGTTTTTCCAATGAAAAGCCTGTTAGTTGTAGGAGCGCTGTCAGCAGGTTTGGCAAATGCTGCTTTGCTGATGAATCCTACCCCGATTGTCGCGATATTGGCGCGTTTGGCGACCGGAGTTTCGCTGGCACTTGTTTACCCAACTGCCATGAAGTTTATTGGGACCTGGTTCATTACGGGTCGTGGACTCGCCATGGGCGCAGTGGTTGGGGCGCTGACTTTAGGTTCAGCTGCGCCACATTTGATTCGCGCGCTTGGTGTCGGGATCGACTGGCGAATAGTGATAATTATTACGACTCTTGCCTGTGTCCTAGCAGCGGTGATCTTTAATTTTTTACGCGAAGGACCACATCAATTCAAATCTGCGCGTTTCGAATTTGGGCATGTCCATCGTGTGCTAACTAACCGCGCAGCGATGCTCGCTAACCTTGGCTACTTTGGTCACATGTGGGAACTTTATGCCTTTTGGGGTTGGCTATTAGCCTATGTTACAGGCGCTAAAGTAGGCGGATTAGACATATCTAACGCGTCCTTAGTCACATTCGCAGCGATAGCAACGGGGACTTTCGGATGCTTGATGGGTGGTTGGATGGCTGACCAATTTGGGCGCTGTCTGACTTCAGCGCTTGCAATGGCGATTTCTGGTACATGCGCTTTGCTGATCGGATTCTTTTATACTGGACCGGTAACCGTCTTTGTCTTAGTGGCACTGGTATGGGGCTTTTCAACGATCGCTGACAGTGCTCAGTTTTCCGCAGCAGTATCAGAAGTATCTGACCCGTCGCTAGTAGGTGCGAGCCTCGCGTTTCAAATGGGCGTCGGCTTTGCAATCACACTGCTCTCTATCTGGCTTGTACAATGGATTGCGTCTTTTCTGGGAGATTGGCAGTGGGCGTTTTCAATCCTATCCGTGGGTCCTTTTTTAGGTTGCTGGGCCATGCTTAAATTACGGCGATTGCCGGAAGCGGCTCAACTTGCAGGTGGGAAAAGATAAACGATATATTTGGAGGAGAACCATGATCAATAAAGGGAAATTTTATATTAACGGAGCATGGGTCAATCCAGAAGCTACCGAAGTTCACAAGCTCATCAATCCAGCTGATGAAAGCGCGATAACAAATATCCCGATGGCAGGATTAAGCGATGTGAACAAAGCGGTCGCGGCCGCGAAAGATGCATTTGAAAATTTTTCGATGACGTCGAAAGCGAAACGACTTTCGCTGCTTAGTAAGCTTCTTGACTTATACAATGGTGCATATGATGAAATCGCTGATCTAATGGTTTTAGAAATGGGTACGACCAAGGATTTCAGCCATAAAGCTCAAGCCTGGGTAGGACGTGCTCATCTTGAAAATGCGATTTCGGCACTTGAAAACGAAGTATTTGAAGAAATTCGTGGTACAACATTGATCTCTAAGGAGCCGATTGGGGTATGCGCACTCATTACGCCATGGAATTGGCCTATGAACCAGCTCGTGGTCAAAGCCGCACCAGCATTGGCTGCGGGGTGTACAATGGTTGCTAAGCCCTCGGAATACTCACCATTGTCGTCTATCCGCTTTGCTGAGTTAGTGCACGAAGCAGGATATCCAGCGGGCGTTTATAATCACATTACTGGATCTGGCGAGGTCGCAGGCGAAGCACTGTCTCGGCACCCAGACGTTGCTATGGTTTCGATCACGGGGTCCACCCGTGCTGGAGTGGCAGTTGCCAAGGCTGCAGCAGATACTGTAAAACGGGTTGCGCAGGAATTGGGTGGTAAGTCTGCAAATTTAGTCATGCGCGATGTTGATGTGGAGAAGGCAGTTCGTGATGGTGTGGCCGCTTGCTTTGTAAATTGTGGACAAGCGTGCCGAGCCCCTGCTCGCTTATTGATACCGCAAGAGTGCATGGATCGTGCGAAAACTTGGGCAAAGGAAGCTGCTGAAGCGCATAGTGTAGGAGATCCGACTACTAATGTGAGCCTAGGACCAGTTGTAAATGAACTGCAATTTAAACGGATCCAGGCGCTGATACAGGCTGGTATCGACGAAGGAGCAAGCCTTGTTGCTGGAGGCATCGGTAGACCAGACGGATTAAGCAAGGGATACTATGTCAGGCCAACTGTCTTCGCCGATGTTACAAACAATATGACAATTGCTCGGGAAGAGATTTTTGGTCCAGTGATTGCGTTGATCGGATATAGCACTGAAGAAGAGGCTATTAGTATAGCAAATGACTCGGACTATGGACTGTCGGGGTATATTCAGTGTGCGGATATGGTAAAAGCGCGCCAAATTGCGCGCCGATTGCGTGTTGGATCAATTTGGATAAATGGAGCTGATTGGCAAGCTGAGGCGCCATTTGGAGGCTATAAACAATCTGGTAATGGTCGTGAACACGCTGAATGGGGTCTTGAGGATTACTTGGAGGTTAAGTCAACAGCAGGTTACATCTAGCATCCTGAGTTTGGGTATATTTCGTAGACTGGTTCTCATGACTTTTTTGTAGTTTCTTTAACGCAGTTCAGCAGCCAGTTTACGAAGCTCTCTACACTTTCATTTTGTAATGCATCTTGGGTTGTAACAATATCGTAGCCAAGCTCGGGATTCGAAGAAATATCGAATGGATCGATAAGAAGTGACTGGTCGAGGAGTGGTTGTAGAACTGGCCGACTTCCAAGGATCACCCCTTGGCCGGCAACTGCTGCTTGCACTGCAAGATTATAGTCGCTGTATGTTATACCTTTTGCTGCGCTTACATCATTTGCACCAACAGAATCTAACCAGGTGCGCCAGTAGTTAATAGCCCGGGTGTTTACTGCCCATTCAAATTTCGATAAGTCCCATCTTAGAAGTGTGGCCTGTTCTAAATCTTTTATGTTTGTAAGACCTTTTGAACCACCTACTAAACTTGGACTGCACATTGCGGATAACTCTTCATCAAAAAGTCGGTTCACTATTAGATCACCGTGGTCCCTTACGCCAAAGCGTATCCCAACATGAGCATCACCGCGCGCAAGATTTACAATTTGCATCGATGAATCGATCAAAACTTCTATACCTGGACAATCAAGCTTGAAATTTTCCATTTTTGGAACAAGCCAAGCTGCTGCAAAAGAGGGGTCTACTGATACAACTACACGTGCATCACTTTTTTGTAAGCGTATCCTGTCTACCCCGCGAGCAAGGAGACGAAAACCGCTAGATAGGTCCTCCAGACCACTCAGTCCAGCTGAAGTTAAGGCCATCTTTTGACCGTCACGTGAAACTAATTTTTGTCCAACTGTGTCTTCGAGCTTGGTCACCAATTGTTTTACGGCAGCTGGAGTCACTTTCAACTCATCTGCAGCTTTTTTGAAACTACAAAGTCGAGCAGTTGCTTCGAAAGCGCGAAGCGAGTTCAATGAAGGAAGCCAATTTGTCATGGTTTATATAAACTAAACTTTATAAAAAGATCAAATGACTTTTGGAATTAAATTAAATCAATTATTACAAATTAAAACACACTAAAAATAGCGCGTGTGCCTATCACTGCTAATGCGTAAGTTTAGTAAACCTAAATTTAGTTGCTTAACGAGGAAAAAGTTTATGACTAGCTCAATACATTCAGACATTAAAAATACAGTAAAAATCAGTGGGCGTCGATACGAACAATCTCCATTCTATGATTGTTATGCCAATGATCAAACTGTGTTAGGTGTTGTGGCTGAACGTTATTATGGAGTTTTTAATGGTGAAGATCCAGTTGAGACATACTGGAATTTACGTCGTAACGTTGTGCTCTACGATGTCCCAGAAAAGCCTTGGCAGATAGAAGGTCCTGACGCAATGGCCTTTATGGAAAGAATTTTTGCTAGAAATATTTCCACCCTGAAAGAGGGTCGTGGCCTGTATGCAATTGCTTGCACGCATGATGGAGGCACATTCATGGACGGTATTCTGTTTAGAATGGCTGATGACGTGTTTTGGTATGTGCAGCCAGACGGACACTTCTTACCTTGGGTCATGGCCTTGAGTGAAGGGTACGATGTCCACATTTCAGATCCGAAGGGCCGAGTTTTGCAAATACAAGGTCCAAAATCTTTAGAAGTTATGTCAGCTCTATCAAACGGAGCAATTAACGATGAACTAAAGTACTTTCAATCTGGATATTACGATATTAAAGGCCAGCGTCTATATGTTTCTCGGACTGGATGGACAGGCGAGTTAGGGTACGAAATTTACACCGTTGATGTCGATACCTCTATAGATAAGCGAACTGATCATCATAAGCTCTTCAACGATATCATTGAGGCTGGCAAAGGGCACGGCTTAGTGTATGGAAGTATGGCTTCTATGGAAATTCGAAGATTAGAAGCTGGCATTCTAGACAATATCACAGACTTTGATCATACAATGACGCCTTTTGCTGCTGGTCTAGGTCCGTTTATACATGGTGACAAAACAGGTTTTGTTGGATGTGAAGCTCTACAGAGCGCTGATAAGCGTGTACGCTTATTAGGAGTGACCTGTTCGACAGCTACTCCTGGATATGGTGCCAATGTTCTCGAGAATGGCAAATCAGTAGGACATATCACTGCTGCAACCTGGTCGCCCACCCTGCAGTGCGGGATTGGGTATGTCCGTTTTGATGAAGCTGGCGATTGGATTGATAAAACCGTAACGCTTTCTGACGAAGATGGAAAATTGGTAGAAGGCACAGTTGTAGCACTGCCGTTCTATGACAAAGAGAAGAAAATCCCCCGTGGGCTTGATAAAAATATTCCGAGTATCAGGACATAACTTTATTTTTTTGGCGGGTAGGAAATGTTTGATTGTGTGGGCCAATCTAAAGCGCGATACGGTATACTTCTCTTAGATGGCTTTTCGATGCTAACTTTGGGAGCGGTTCTAGAACCTTTGACGCTATTGGACACAAAGACTGGTGACAATGAGAGTGGAACACTTCTATTTTCCGCAAAAGGCTCGCGGTGTCAGTCCAGTAGTAATAGATTTATCGTGTGCGACGCTCAGATTGATGAGTTGTCAGGGCAGGCCTGTGGGCTCAATGGTCTCGAAACATTGTTTATCTGTGGGCCTTCAGATCGCATAATAGATTTTGATCCGTGTCTTGCGAATATTTTAAGGCGCGTGCACAGAATGGGCACGCGCATAGTCGGGTTAGGAGGTATCGGATGGTCGTTGGCAGATATTGGGCTGCTGAGCAATGTGCCTGCCACTGTGCATTGGAGCACTCTTCAAGCGTTTGCTGAGGAAAACCCTTTCGTTGAGGTTGAGGACAAATTATTCACGTCTTCTAGCAAAGTCGCTACCTGCGGAGGAGAAGCTGCCACCTTAGATTTCATCCTGGATATAATAGCAGAGAATTGCCCACAGACCGCCCGTGAAATAGCATCGGAGTTGCTCGTTTCAGTTAGAAGAGATGGCGCTACTCCTCAACCCAAAATTCATATTGCTGCCTTGAGAAATTATCCAGAACCTCTATGCAAAGCGATATCCACTATCGCAGAATGTGTTGATGAGCCAGTTACGATACCCGAGTTAGCTTCACAGTGCGGGATCTCCACTCGGAAACTTGAACGACTTTTCCGAAATTACATGCGGACTACGCCAATGAAATATTACATGCAAGTTCGGCTAGAAAAAGTGCATCAATTGGCAACTTATACCTCTTTGTCATTACGTGAAATTTCAGTAACGGCAGGATTTTCCAGCACTGCTACTATGAATAGACGATTTCGAGAATTCTATGGATTTACCCCATGTGCTATGCGCTTGAGATTAGACTATTTGAATAAAAATTAACTCGGTTAATGGATTTAAAATATGTATCATCTTCGTGTTTTTACTTTGTGACACGCGCGTAAATTAGAGAAGTTTTTCCTGAAATGAAGTGTATATGGGTACTTGCTTGGGATGGTGCATCACGCATGGAAAATGGTGATCGGATTAAAGAATGCTTACCGCCTTTAGATCATAATCTATTCGGATGATCGTCTTGGTTGCGTGTTGCTAGGTGTCGCTCAAGTATACAGGTGCCAAATCAATAAACGTCATTCAGTAAAAGATTGAAACACTGTTATATGCTGAGCTGGTTGTCTCACGCGTTAAAATGAGGGTTACTGAATTGTCTTCAATTTGTTTATCAAATAGTAGATTTGAGCATGTATTGCGATCTGGAAAGTTTGCAATCACTGTAGAGTCAAAATCTCCAGATAGCGCAAATCCTGAAGAAGTTTGTTCAGCGGTTACCCATGAGTGAAGTTGCCGATGCGATCAATGCAAGCGATGCGCCGGGAACTAACAGTCATATTTCATCGGTAGCTATTTCAGCAATTTTGGAAGAGGCGGGTTACTTAGCGATCTACCAAATTTCATGCCGTGATCGTAATCGCATCGCAATACGAGGAGACATGTTGGGCGCCGCAGCTTTGGGCGTCAAAAATATTTTATGCTTGACCGGTGATAGCGTTGGTATTGGTGATCAACCAAAGGCAAAGCCAGTATTTGACTTAGACTCGATATCTTTGCTGAAAATGCCTAAAACTATGCATGATGATGGGAAATTCTTGTCGGGACGTAATATAACACATCCTCCAAAATATTTATTGGAGCGGTCGAAAATCCTTATGTGCCGCCTTACGACTTGAGAGCAATCCGTGTACAAAAAAAGATTGAAGCGGGTGCTGATTTCATTCAAACCTATTATATTTTTTGATTTGCCGAAGTTTGAAATTTTTATGGAAAAATTCGGGAAAATAATTTAAACAAAAGGGCTCTCATAATTGTTGGGGTAGGATCATTGGCTTCGGCGAGAGCTGCGCGTTGGATGCGCACAAATATCCCCGGTATTCATATACCAGATCATATTATTCACAGACTGGAAAAAGTAGATGAGCAAGAAGCGGAGGCTGTAAATATTTGTGTAGAGTTAGTGCAGAAGTTTCGTGAGATCGAGGGTGTTTCTGGTATTCATTTCATGGCTCGCAGTCGTGCACACATAATATTTTCCATTATTAAAAGATCAGAAATTCTACACAAAAGACAAATAAACAGTTTTTATAAATAAAATTAAAATACTGATTAGTGACGGAAAATAATAAATAAAAAATAGAAAAACGGCTGAAATCACTTCTTAATAAAATCTTAAGATCACACATAAACTAACTTCATGACTTAGATCAAATGACTTTGTTTTTCCTAAGACTTGCCTAGGCTACGCATGCTAACGTCATGAGGTATGCCTTGGTGGTTTCAGTCACTTAGAAATCGAATACGCAAACCATACTGATGTGAAATGCATGGAAGGAACACGGGCTAGTTTTAGGGAGAAAAACATGAAACTATTGAATTACTCTGCAATTATTACAGCTGCATCATTGACGATGGCGGCGCCTGCGCACGCTAATTGCTCAGAAGTGGCATTTGCCGATGTTGGTTGGACAGCTGAAACTGCTACAACAGCTATGTCGGGAATGATCTTGGAAGCTTTAGGTTACGACGTCGACATCAAAGTTGTATCTGTTCCAGTAACTTATGCTTCCATGTCAAACGGTGATATCGACGCATTTTTAGGTAATTGGATGCCTTCAATGGCAGCCGATATTGAGCCGTTTGTCGCTGACGGATCAGTCGAAGTGCTTAGACCCGTCGTGGAAGGCGCCAAGTATACCCTGGCAACGAATGCTGCCGGAGCTGCTCTGGGTATAAGCGATTTTGCTGATATAGCTAAACATTCTGAAGCTTTGGACAATAACATTATTGGCATTGAACCTGGAAATGATGGTAATCGGCTTATCCTCGATATGATCTCCACAAATGCGTTTGGTCTTGGTGGATTTGAGCTCAAAGAAAGTTCTGAACAAGGCATGCTCGCGCAAGTGGCTAGATCTGACTCTAAAGACAAGCCGGTTATTTTTCTTGGATGGGCGCCGCATCCGATGAATAACAATTTTGATATGACTTATCTGACTGGTGGGGATGATTATTTCGGTCCCGATTTTGGTGCGGCAGTAGTCTATTCCAACGTTCGCGCTGGGTATATCCAAGAATGTCCAAATGTAGGCAAATTTTTAAGTAACCTGTCGTTCTCCGTTGATATGGAAAATGTGCTAATGGCTGCGATCTTGGATGACGGTGCAAAGCCAGAAGTTGCTGCGCGCGATTGGTTGACTGCTAACGCAGACATTTTGGATACTTGGCTGGACGGTGTTAATACCATTGACGGAGGTGATGCAATCTCTGCTGTTAAGGCAATGTTGGGTAAATAGGCCTAAAAGTCGCGTTTTTCTTTATGGTGATATGAGAAAGGCGCGACCCAAACGTAAATATAAATACTGAACGGGAATTATTATGGATTGGCTGACTGCTCATAAAATACCAATTGGGCGTACCTTCAAAGATGGATTCGAGTGGTCTAGAGATAACGCAGGATTTTTGTTTGATTTTTTGGAAGTCTCAGTTGATTGGCTGATCGAGACTGTTCTAGGAATTATGAATTATCCACATCCATTGTTTATTGTCGCAGTGTTTGTAGTAATTACTTGGATTTTTCAGCGAAACTGGAAGCCGTGTATGTTAGTCATGTTCGGATTTCTTTTCATATTGAACCAAGGCTACTGGGAAGAAACACTCGAAAGCCTTACACTAGTCCTGGTTTCCTGTATTGTCTGCATGGGCATAGGGGTACCTATTGGAATTACAACGGCACACCGACCTCGACTTTTTTTAGCAATAAGGCCAATCTTAGACCTAATGCAAACATTGCCGACGTTTGTTTACCTAATTCCTATGATTGTATTTTTTGGTATCGGTATGGTGCCAGGGCTCATCGCCACTGTCGTCTTTGTCTTGCCATCACCAATCCGATTAACTCATCTTGGTGTGAGCTCCACACCAAAGGCATTGTTGGAGGCAGCACAAGCCTTCGGAGCGACAAAGCGCCAGATCTTACTCAAAGTTGAGTTGCCGTATGCGTTACCTCAAATAATGGCAGGTCTGAACCAAACAATAATGCTAAGTTTATCTATGGTTGTTATTGCAGCCCTAGTTGGTGCCGATGGTTTGGGTGTCCCAGTTGTGCGAGCATTGAACTCAGTGAATACTGCACTCGGCTTTGAAAGCGGTTTAATAATTGTTGTCGTAGCTATCATGCTTGATCGTATGCTACGCGTGGATCAAAAATAATGACAAAATCTGTTATATTTGAAAATGTATCTATTGTCTTCGGAGACAACCCCAAGAGAGCTTTGCCCTTGATGGACCTTGGGGGAAGCAGATCAGAAATTCAGGCGGAAACAGGGCAAATACTAGGTGTTCACAATTGCTCTCTAGAAGTTGGAGAAGGTGAAATCTTAGTGTTAATGGGGCTTTCTGGATCGGGTAAATCCACCTTATTACGAGCAGTGAATGCATTAAATCCTGTTGTCCGAGGTCGAGTTTTACTAAATGACGGAATGGATATGGTGGATGTTACGAACGCTAGTGAGCAGAAACTGAGAAGTATCCGTCAAAATAATGTAGCAATGGTTTTTCAACAATTTGGATTGTTACCTTGGCGAACCGTCCGAGAAAACGTAGGACTAGGATTAGAGCTTGCTGGTGTGAGCAAAAAAAAGCGAAACGAGCAAATCGATCGTCAGCTTGAACTTGTGAAGCTGTCGGATTGGGCTGAGCGCAGAGTAGGAGAACTTTCTGGAGGTATGCAACAGCGTGTAGGCCTTGCGCGTGCTTTTGCAACCGAGGCACCGATTCTCCTGATGGATGAGCCATTTTCAGCTCTTGATCCGCTTATCCGAAATAGGCTTCAAGATGAACTCTTGGAACTGCAAAGTCAGCTTAAACGTTCTATTGTGTTCGTGAGTCATGATTTGGATGAAGCGTTTAAATTAGGTGATCAAATTGCCATCATGGAAGGGGGACGCATCGTGCAGCAAGGGGCTCCAAAAGATATCTACACTAACCCTGCGAATGAATATGTTGCGGATTTTGTCGCACATATGAATCCCTTGGGTGTCTTGTG
>Ga0129345_1000148_pt1 | contig 23901 bp, 19 predicted proteins | sample CPBDNA_FD_94425 | JGI IMG/M metagenome (GOLD analysis project Ga0129345, IMG submission 94425) | Freshwater to marine salinity gradient microbial communities from Chesapeake Bay, USA - CPBay_Sum_20_0.8_DNA | ecosystem: Environmental > Aquatic > Marine > Coastal | place: USA: Chesapeake Bay...
CCCATTATTTATCCCGAAATCATTTTTGTCCAAAGAGGCGCAGCATGTGGAGGGATTTGCCAAGGAGTGTGCTGTAATTACACACAGTCGGCTGAAGAGCGTGGAGGGAGGCGTAGCGGTCGATCCCGATTCGAAACTCGAAGAGGAACTGATCGTTCGACCAACTTCAGAAACGATTATCTGGGATGCTTACCGGAACTGGATACAGTCGTACCGGGATCTGCCGATTCTAATCAATCAGTGGGCAAACGTCGTGCGGTGGGAGATGCGTACCCGGTTGTTCCTTCGTACGATGGAGTTTCTATGGCAAGAAGGGCACACCGCACACGCCACTATGGAGGAAGCTGTCGCGGAGACACGTCAGATGCTGGATGTGTACCGCGTATTTGCAGAGGAGTACATGGCCATGCCGGTGGTTACAGGGGTGAAAACAGCCTCCGAGAGATTCGCCGGTGCCGTAGACACCTATTGTATTGAGGCCATGATGCAGGATGGCAAAGCGTTGCAGGCCGGCACATCACACTTTTTAGGACAGAATTTCGCCAAGGCGTTCGATGTAACGTTTCAGGATTCCGATGGGGAGCATAAGTACGTATGGGCGACCAGCTGGGGTGTATCTACTAGGCTTATTGGTGGACTGATTATGACACACAGCGATGATCAGGGATTGGTATTGCCTCCCAAACTGGCGCCGGTTCAGGTTGTTATCGTTCCAATTTACCGTAATGATGAGCAGAGAAGTGCTGTGTTGGAGTATGCACAGCCTTTACTCAAAGAGCTCAAATCCAGAGGGATTCGGGTTGATTTGGACAACCGTGACAATTACAAACCTGGCTTCAAATTTGCAGAGCACGAAGCGAAAGGGATTCCGGTTCGAATTGGGATTGGGCCACGGGACGTGGAGAACGGCCATGTAGAAGTTGCGCGTCGTGATACCCTTACCAAGGAGATTTTACTCCGGGACGAAACGGTAAGCCAGGTGGTATCACTGCTGGAAACGATTCAGCAAGATCTGCTGAAAGCGGCGCGCAAGCGGGTTATACAACAAACGCGTACCGTTGATTCCTACGAGGAGTTTCAAAAAGAGATTGAACGGGGAGGTTTTCTGTATGCTCATTGGGACGGAACGGCGGAAACAGAGGCCAAAATTAAAGAAGATACAAAGGCCACCATCCGATGTATTCCGTTGGAACAAAACCCAGGAGACGAAAAGTACAATGTGAGCGGACAATGTATGGTGAGCGGGAAACCATCGCAGCGTATGGTTTTGTTTGCCCGCTCGTATTAATTCCCCTTCGTTAACGTTACTACGAATATTATCTTTGTTGAGATTGTTTTCATAGGGAGTACCTTTATGGAAGTTGCCTTTATGGGAATTACCTTCATGGAGACTACCTTCATAGAGGTTACCTTCATAGAGATTACCTTCATAGAGACTACCTATTTGGGAAACGCCAGTACCAGTACCCCCTGATAAATGGGTTGAAAGGGTCGAAAAGGATATTCTTGTATTGGATGCAGATTTGAATCCGTAGGTATTTGAATCATATAGATAAGGAGTTACGAAGTCAGAAATCACAATCCATGTGCAGCGATAACGCAGAAAAAAACCAAATTCCCGCCTCCAACCGGCTTTGTTCTCGAGAGCAAATACGAGAGACAGACCGACGCACAATCGAAGAGTTTGGGATTTCGGGTGAAACCTTGATGGAAATTGCAGGGGGTAAAGCTGCGGAATGGATTGCTTCGCATTTTTCAGAAGGCTCTTCTGGTGTGCTCTTTTGCGGACACGGGAACAACGGTGGTGATGCTCTTGTCTCAGCCCGATACCTTGCGGACCGCTACCGGCACCACCTAACGATCGTTCTTGCGAAACCGGAATTTCACGGAACCCCGGGATGGAATCATCATTTTGCTTTACTGAAAGCACTTCCCCTGGATCGCATCCGTATCGTATCCTGGGCGGAAACCAAAAGTGAGTGGCTCCAAAGTGCGACTCCATTCGCTGAGTTCGACTACATTGTGGACGGACTCACGGGAACCGGCCTGATGAACACGCTTCGAGCACCACTCAATGCCATCGTCGAGCGAATCAACCGCTCGAACCGGCCGGTCTTTAGCCTGGATATTCCCTCTGGTCTGGACACAAATACCGGACAGATCCTCGGTTCATGTGTGAAGGCAACCACAACACTCACATTCGGATCCGGCAAAATCGGGTTATACCTTGAGGACGGCCCTGCTTGTGCAGGGGATGTCATAACCATCGAACTCCCCTTTCCTTCCCATCTCCAATCAACCGGAGCCATTCTTGCAAACGGTCAATTGTTACACACCGTGATGAAGCGCAATGACATACCGATTTCACAACCATCAAAATACAAAGCTACACGTACAGCCGAACACAAGTACGCCACGGGAACGATCCATATACTCGCAGGCTCCGAGGGACTAACTGGCGCTGCGATACTTGCTGCACAATCGGCCTGGGATCATGGGGCCGGAGCAGTACTATTGTATTCCCCTGCACATCTGCTCCCTGTATATGAAAAAAATCTGCCAAGAGTCATCAAAATTGTTGTAGATGATGATGGGAAATCAAGCCAAAACCCAGACCAAACACGCCAGAACCCAGACAAATGGTATAATCCTACCCATATACCCAACATCCTGAACAAAATCCATGAAAAACCAGGTGTAATCTTGCTCGGACCCGGCGTAGGACGGCACCCTGAAACCCTGGAATTCTGCCGCTCTATCATCACCGAAACGATTGGCACCTATCCTCTCATCCTCGACGCGGATGCACTCTACGCCATCGATCCACAGGCACTACGGACAACAACAAAAACCATCGTCAAGCGCACTGCCGCCTGCATCCTCACACCCCATCCAGGTGAGCTTCGCAAAGCACTCAACATCGCCTTCCACGACGATCACACCCGCCTGGAAGCCGTGAAAAGGTTTGCAGCAGAGAACAACTGTTTCCTATATTCAAAAGGTTACCCATCCATCTTTGCCAATCCACAAAATATGGCCTGGATCACCGGATACGACACGCGGGTATACGCACGTGCCGGAACAGGAGATCAACTGGCCGGAGCAATTGCGGCGACCCTCAATCTATTTCAAGAACCAGAAGATGCTGTCATGATGGCAAGCATTCCACAACCCTTGCAACCTTCTCACTCTTCGCAACCTTCTCATCCTTTTCAAACTCGCCCCGGACAACCAGTCACCCAGTGATCTTATGAACAACAGCCGCCGAGAGTTTCTTATCAAATTGGTGAAAGAGAGAAAACATCTGTTTTACGCTCTGTTTGTGATTGTTACAGGCACAATTCTATATATCACCCTGTCCCCTCCAGACGAACTTCCCAAACAAACCCTCTTCAAATTCGACAAACTGGGACACTTCATTATCTTTTTCGGCTGGACGTCCCTTTTTGGCGTTCTTCGCATAGCTCAATCGGGAAAAAAAGCACGCCTTATCTCTATTCTATTTTCCGCTGTTTTATTCGGGTTGATGATTGAGCTACTTCAGCACTGGATGCCATTTCAGAGAAATGCGGAAGCGTTGGACATGGTCGCAAACGTTGCTGGAAGCCTTACGGCGTTACTTCCCATTCATATGCTCAAGAAAAAAGTGCCTTAAATACTCCTTGAATGAGCCCTGAACGAATTTCTAAAAACTTTCCTTGATGATGTTGGAATGTTAAAACTGAAATCTTTACATTAAGCGCTGATTTCAGTCAAAAAAACCTCTTTATACAATGATCCAACGAAAAAATCCGGAAGCTGATCTGCGAAAATATTACATCGTTCTCCTGCAGATCGGGATGCTTATTGCGCTCACTATCTCCATTACCGTCGTCCGAGTAGATTTCAGAAGTGAAGGACCTGCAGAAATCATGATGGATGAGCAGGAGATTGTCGAGATGGAGGAGATCATTCAAACCAGACAGATCGAGACTCCACCACCGCCGCCTCGTCCGCCAGTCCCTGTAGAAGTACCGAATGACGAAATTATTGAAGATGTAGATATCAATATCAGTGCAGACCTGGACATCGGAGATCAGCTGAGTATGCCTCCTCCACCCGAAGAGGAGCCGGAAGAGGATTTCTTCATTGTAGTAGAAAACCAGCCGGAGCTCATCGGTGGAATTGGTGGGCTACAAAAGAAAATTCGTTATCCCGAGATGGCCCGTCGAGCCGGTATTGAAGGTCGCGTGTACGTTCAGTTTATCGTGAACGAGCGTGGCGAAGTAGAGAACCCGGTCATCATTCGCGGAATTGGCGGAGGTGCCGATGAGGAAGCACTACGAGTGGTGCGGGAAGCCAAATTTCGTCCGGGACTTCAACGCGGAAGACCTGTACGAGTACAGTTTAGTTTGCCAATTGTCTTTAAGTTGCAGAACTGACAAACACCCAGCCAGCAAACTTCTTACTGTTTGTTGGCTCTTAGGGTACGAAGAACGGTTCGAAGATTTTCAAACCCTGCCTTCTCAATTGCTGTATCAAGACTCATCCACTCTACAAGTGTGATCCCCTCTTCGCTCTGAGGCACAAACTTAGTAACATCAGCCTCTTCACCCTCTTCATTACTTTCTGTCCATTCGAACACCCACCAATTTGTCCATTTCTCAATAAGCTCTCCCTTCAACTCATATTGATGATCCGTCACCCCGAGAAATGCACCCGGTTTCCATCCATTCACCGGAGCATATCCAATCTCTTCCGAAACTTCCCGCAATGCACACTCCTTGCGTGACTCCCCCGGCTCCAGTTTCCCTTTTGGCAGATCCCATAATCCATTGCGAAAAATCATCAGCACCCACTGTGATTCTTTGCTACTACGAGCTACAACCCTGCCACCAGGAGTCTGCATTCTACTAGAAGTCTCACTACTTGCAGACGTTTCCCCATCTCCATACAACTCACCCATGACGGGCGATGTTCGAACCACAACTCCTCCGCACGCTTGAATGATCCGACACAAACCCTTAGGTTGCCCAAGGGTTATCACGATTTTCCCGATTCACTCTTCTTCACATCCACAAATTTCAGACGTAGCTGGGTAAGGGTATGCGTCAAATACTCCTTCACCTCCGACGATATATTCCCGCGGGTGTATTGCTCCAGCATCTCCAGTGTGTCAATTGCATACTTGGCAGCACTCATATCCTTCTGCTTCTTCCCACTTTCCGGATTTTCCACCTCTCCAAGCCCCATCAAGGCAATCTGCTCGTGCTGCTGAACCAGCATAAAAAACAGTAGCTGGCGGTGCTGTTCTTCACTCATCTTTTGCGTGTCATTTACCATAATCGACCTTAAATTTTACCTGTTCTTACGTTGATTCTTTTTATATTTGAGCGCTTCAACCGACTCAAACCAGCATCAAAAATACCAAAATTCAGAGATTAAAATGGCAATCATTCATGCATTCCGGGGCTGGCTTCCAAAAACCGAGCACTCCGACGAGATCGTCTGCCCACCCTACGATGTAATAAGCACCGCAGAGGCCGCCGAACTGGCACAGGGGAAACCAAACAGTTATTTGCACGTTATTCGCCCGGAGATCGATCTACCCGAGGGTACCCGGTTCGATGATGATGCCGTGTACGAGATGGGAGCAAACCGTTTACAACAGCTTCTTGGGTCCGGGTTGATGGAACAAGATTCCACACCCTCCGTATATCTGTATCGCATGAGCACCTCAGAACACACTCAGACCGGACTTTTTGCATGTGCATCCGTTCAGGATTACGATGCTGATATCATTTTAAAGCATGAGCTTACACGGCCGGACAAAGAGGACGACCGAACAAGACACATCCTCACGCAAAAGGCACATGCAGAGCCGGTCATGCTCACCTACAAAGATGATGAGGGGATCACTGCACTGATGGATGAAATTACAGACATGCACCTTCCACTTCTCAGCCACAAAAGCGAAGACGGTGTGCTTCATGAAATCTGGCGTGCCCCGAAAAGTGCCGATTTCGTCGAACGGTTTTCTGCCATTCGCAACCTCTATGTGGCGGACGGTCATCACCGGTGCAAAAGTGCCTCCAGGGTCTCAGAAGCACTTCGAAAGGCCGATGGCTCCCATCCCGGCGAAGCCGAATACGATTATTTCCCGGTTGTACTTTTCCCGATGACCCAGATGCGAATTTTGCCATACAACCGAGTCATTCTGGAAGCATCTGACGAGCAGATTCAGGAACTTTTTACTCGGTTTGATATAAAAGCCACCGGGCATGGAGAAGAACCCGGGGACGGACACATCTCCCTATATCTGGAGGACCGCTGGTACCGGATGAAATTACCTGAGCCAGAGCAGCAAGATGCCGTGTCCAGACTAGACGTAGCCCGATTGCAGTCGTATGTTTTGGAGCCGGTATTTGGAATTCAGAACCCAAGAACCGACAGCCGAATTGCGTTCGTGGGCGGAAGTCGTGGTACAGCAGAGCTGGAGAAACGAGTTCGTACCGGGAAAGCAAAACTTGCCATCAGTATGGCACCTACCAAAATTGAGGAACTCGTGGAGGTTTCTGATGAACATCAACTGATGCCCCCAAAATCCACCTGGTTTGAACCCAAGATTCGATCCGGATTTGTGGTTCACACATTTTAAACAGCATTTGCAGTGATCTAACCACTCGGTTTCTATCGCCCGAAGCATTCTTCCATCACACCGAAAACACATAACCATTGATCCCATACCCCATGAAACGAGTTCATAATTTTAGTGCAGGTCCTGCTGTTTTACCACTCTCCGTACTGGAGAAGGCTCAGGAAGAGTTTTCCAATTACCGGAATAAAGGGGCATCGATTATCGAAATGAGCCATAGAGGGCCGGAGTATACCGAAATTCATACGCAGGCGGAGATGCGGCTGAAGCAGATTACCGGGGCGGATGATGACTGGGAGGTTTTGTTTTTGCAGGGGGGTGCCAGTATGCAGTTTTTGCAGGTCGCGGTCAACTTTTTGAATGAGGAGCGAACCGCCGATTACATTGACACCGGATCTTGGTCGTCGAAAGCGATCAAAGAGGCGAAGATGTTTGGGGGTGTGAATGTGGCTTTTTCCGGTAAGGAGGAGCAGTATACAAGGCTTCCGGATCAAAGCGAACTGGCTTATTCGGACGCACCAGAGTATGTGCATATCACAAGCAATAATACAATTTTTGGGACGCAATTTGCCAAAGAGCCGGATGCCCCGGCACCGTTGGTTTGTGATGCATCATCCGATTTTTTGTCGAGACCGCTGGATCTTGCGAAGTACGGATTGATCTATGCAGGTGCGCAGAAAAATTTAGGGCCGTCGGGGGTGACGGTTGTGATGGTGCGTAAGTCGTTTATGGAACGGCAGCGTGTAGAACCGATCCCCACGATTTTGAACTACAAGACCCACATTGGCAAGCTCTTTCACACGCCGCCGGTATTTGCTGTATACATGGTGAATTATGTGCTGGAGTGGATTTTGGAGAAGGGCGGATTGGATTATTTCCAGGCGTTTAATGCAGATAAAGCAACACTTCTCTACGAAGAGCTGGACCGGGATGATTTTTATCGGGGCACTGTGGAGAAAGGTTCCCGTTCTGCTATGAATGTGACGTTCCGGATTCACGATGAGGAGCTGGAATCTACGTTTTTGAAAGAGGCTGCGCAGCGAGATCTTGTGGCACTGAAGGGGCATCGAAGTGTTGGAGGCATTCGAGCGAGTATTTACAATGCCTGTCCTCGCGAAAGTGTGGAGGCGTTGGTGTCGTTTATGAAAGATTTTCGGGCAGCAAGAGGCTGATTGGTTACCGGCAGGTAATCGAGGAGATCGCTGGTACACTGATGTACTTATTTGTGTACTGCTGTACTCTTTCGTGTATTTGTGTACTCATTCCTGTATTAGTGTACTCAGTCCTGTATTAACGTACTTATTCCTTTATTGATATTCTAACTCGTGTAAGGGTGCAATCGAACGGTGACGTACGGGTACATGAGAGTAACCAGCTACTATATCTCATGCGTTTTGCAATGAAACCGGAAATGTAAACGACAACCATGATTGAATTCATAAAATCTAACAATTGTATGAAATATCTATCGGCATTTGTTATTGCTGCTTTATTGCTAAGTTCATGCGGGGTGCTGGGTCCCTCGAGCCGTTCCGGACAATCTGATCAAGTGAATTCGAGCACACGTCCGAGTGTGAATGCAGGGTCAAATGCGAGTGCGGGTACAGATGCCGGGAAAGGTTCCGGTACGATTGCCAATGCGAATAGATCCGTATCAAACGACCGATCCACATCAGACCGAAACTCCACTGAGGGGATTGCAAGTTGGTACGGCTCCGATTTTCATGGAAAACAAACAGCAAACGGCGAAATTTACGATATGAATGCCCGTACAGCTGCCCACCGAAGCCTGCCCTTCAATACGAAAGTCCGGGTCACCAACCTCATCAACAATCTCTCGGTAGACGTACGGATTAACGATCGGGGCCCCTACATCAAAGATCGTGTGATCGATCTGTCCCGTGCTGCGGCGGAGTCGATCGACATGATTGGAATTGGAACCGCACCCGTTCTGGTGCAAGTGATTGGTGAAGGTGACCGCCCGGTGAATCAGGAAAACCTCAACAGCAAAGAAGTATTTACAGTGCAGCTCGGTTCCTTCTCTAGTGGCGAAGATGCCGGGATGCGCTCCGATGCAATACGTGGATCGCGGGTTGTCGAGGTTGAACTAGACGGCCAAACCTATTTCCGAGTGTACTTCAAAACGTTTCGCACAAGGTTCCAGGCAGAAGAAGCACTGAGAAAACTAGAGAGCAGTGGTTTCGAGGGATTTGTCCGACAGATCGATCTCTGAGTTTCGCTCTATTATCGCCTGCGAATGGGTCCACTTTCGCCTGAGAGTTACCCCATTTACACTTGCGAGTTCGTATATTTTCACCCTCGTGTTACCTGGTTTAAGCTACGGTTTACCCATTTTTCGAGCTCAGAATTGAATGCCACGGGAACGTGATTTTGGAGGAATCGGTTCTTTCAGACATACACAATCCAGAAAAACTGAAATCTATGAATATTGTTGTGATTGGTACCGGTTTTGGTGGTCTTGCTACTGCCAGCCGTCTTCTGTCCCAGGGCCATCAGGTTACCATCTTCGAAAAGCGCGATAAACCCGGCGGACGGGCCTATGTGTACGAGCAGGATGGATTCAAGTTTGATGGCGGGCCCACCGTGATTACCGCACCCTTCATGTTTGATGACATTTTTGAAGCAGCCGGAAAGAAAACAGAGGATTACATCAAACTGGTACCCTGCGATCCCTTCTATCGCATTTTTGATCATCACGGCAAATACTTCGACTACAACAACGATCATGAGTTTATCCTATCCGAGATCGATAAACGAAACCCGGCAGACAAGGAGGGATACGAGGCTTTCATCAAAACCACCAAGCCAATTTTTGAGAAAGGGTTTGTTGAGCTTGCCGACCAGCCGTTTCTAAAGTTCTCAGATATGCTCCGTGTCGCTCCAGACCTCATTCGCCTGAAATCCCATCAAACCGTATATAAATACGTGTCCGGATTTATAAAGGATGATTTTTTGCGACGAGCCTTCTCTTTTCACCCACTATTGGTGGGCGGAAACCCGTTCGATACAACCTCCATCTATTCCATGATCCACTATCTGGAGCGTGAATGGGGTGTACACTACTCCATGGGTGGTACAGGTTCTATTGTGAATGGTTTGGTCCGGTTGATTGAGGAGCAGGGTGGATCGATCCATCTGAATACGGAGATCGATGAAATTTTGGTGAAACGCGGTAAAGCTTACGGCGTCCGCCTAAAGGATGGCACAGAAGTTGCTGCCGATGCTGTCGTGTCCAATGCCGATGTAGCGTTCACCTACCGGCACATGATCGCTCCGGAACACCGGAGAAAATACAGCGACGGAAAAATAGAACGGACTAAATACAGTATGTCCCTCTTCGTTATCTATTTTGGAACGAACCGTCGCTACACCGATACAAACCTGGCACATCACAATATTATCCTAAGCCAGCGCTATAAAGGACTGTTGGACGATATTTTCAACAAAAAACAATTGGCCGACGATTTTTCACTGTATTTGCACATGCCAACCATCACAGATCCGTCACTCGCTCCGGAAGGTCATGAAGGATTTTATGTACTCTCTCCTGTTCCCCACTTGGACGGCGAAACAGATTGGGAAGAGATGGGACCCGTGTATCGTGATCGAATCTATCAGTTTCTGGAGGAAAACTACCTGCCGGACCTGACCAAACACCTGGTAACAGACCACTACATCGATCCGCTACACTTTCAAAACACACTCAACAGTTACAAAGGATCGGCCTTTTCGGTTCAGCCATTGCTGACACAGTCTGCCTGGTTCCGCCCCCACAACCGCAGTGAAGATGTAAAAGATCTCTACTTTGTTGGCGCAGGCACTCACCCCGGAGCCGGCCTACCCGGAGTACTCTCATCCGCCATTATTGCGCAAAATTTGATTGGAGAAACTTCCTAACTTATCTGTCTGGCATCGGATGCAGCCAAAACCTAAAGGCCGATGCCAGGCCTGCTCGCAAGTTGGCACAACCCTATCCGATCGTCACCCTATCCAATAATCGTCACCCTATCCGATCGTTTTCCAGTCCTCCAAAAACGTTTGTAATCCTTTATCCGTCAACGGGTGCCGTAATAAAGATTCAATCACAGAAAACGGAATCGTTGCAACATGCGCTCCAAGCCTCGCCGCCTCCAGAACATGCATAGGGTGTCGAATACTAGCCGCCAATATTTCCGTCTCATATCCATAATTTTCGTAAATCAAGGCAATATCAGCGATCAGCTGCATCCCATCCGAAGAGATGTCATCCAGCCGACCAATAAACGGCGAAATGTAGGTTGCCCCCGCCTTCGCGGCAATCAACGCCTGTGTACCCGAAAAGCAGAGTGTACAATTGGTCTTAATCCCCTCCCCAGACAGCGTTTTGATCGCCTTAATTCCATCACGAATCAGCGGAACCTTCACCACCACATTCGGCGCCAGTGAACTCAGGTGCCGCCCCTCCCGAACCATCCCATCCGCATCCGTCGAGATCACCTCAGCCGACACATCTCCATCCACCATCGAGCAAATCTTTTGTATATGAGCATCAAAATCCTTCACCCCTGCTTTAGCACATAAACTTGGATTGGTTGTCACACCGTCCAGTACCCCTAGCGTAAGTGCTTCCTCAATCTCTTCAATCTTGGCTGTATCGATAAAAAATTTCATGCTTATTTTATTTTTAAAGGGTTGATGGGATTTGCATCCGGATTCTAGGAAGCGAACTAGTCAGCGTAACCGAGTCAGTGTAACCGATCGAGATGAAGGTACGGGTTTTTTTCTTTTCTGAACAATCTCAGAGAGACACTTTCTGATTCACGTGAGTTTTGTTATTTTCAATAATTGTTTTTTGCAATCGTAATACACTACATTCAAAGCAGTGTCATTTGTCAAAGCAGTGTCATTTGTCAGTCCATCCAAACGGTCTGTCCCGCTTGACGGATGCTCCCAAATGGAGTATTGTCACGAACAGACAGATCATGAGCACAAGGACAATGAGTTACAAGGATAAATAGAAGAACAAGAAAAGAACATCAGTACTAAAAGCATCAATACTAAGAGCACAAACAACAAGAATTCAGAAAAAATAGCTATGAACAGATCAGGACTCGATTTTCTCTCAGGACTAACACTAGGAGCCTCCATTGGGGCAATTATTGCAATTCTATATGCACCGGATACCGGAAAGAATACACGTGACCGCTTATCATTTCGTCTGCAGGCCTATATCGAGGATCTTCGGGCTTCTGTTGATCGACTCAAGGAGAAGCAGCAAGAGATCACTTCCAAGGCAAAAGAGGAGGGTAACAAGGTGGTTCGGGATGCCCAGGCCCGCGCAGATCAGCTTATTCAAGAGGCCGAGAGCCTGCTGGAAAATATCGAAAAAACCAATTTAAGCTAGCATGTAAGTTACTATTGAGGATTACATCAACTTATACACAAGAATGTATCAAAAAAAAGCCCCGACAGGATATTCCTGAGCGGGGCTTTTCATATCTGTGCAAAAACATTTCAGATGTTATGATTTCTCCTCAGAGGAATCATCCTGTGTCGTTTCGTCCGTTTCCGGAATGATATCAACCTCTTCCTTCGACTCCGTCAGATTCGACTCCTTTTGATTGCCAGATGTTGAACCAAAGCCCAGGCTCTCAAAAACCTGTTCGGTCTTCACATCCAGCTCATCATACTCTGCTCTCGAGCCCACAATCAGATCCTCATACTTCATGAGTCCTGTACCTGCCGGGACTTTGTGTCCAACCACTACATTCTCTTTCAGCCCACGAAGGTGATCTTGCTTCGCTTCGATGGATGCCTGTGTGAGAACTTTGGTAGTTTCCTGGAAGGATGCAGCCGAGAGCCAGCTATCTGTAGAAAGTGCAGCACGTGTAATTCCAAGCAAAATCGGTTTGGATATGGCGGGCTGGGCTTCTTTCACTTCCAGCTCCTTTACACCTTTTTCGATGAGCTCGTTATTAATTTCACGAACCTGACGACGATCCAGAATAGAACCAATCTTTACGTCACTATCACCCGGATCTTCAACTACAAACTTCCCGAGCAGCTCATCATTTTTGTTATTGAGCTCAAAACGATCCACCTTGTCACCCTCCAGATAACGAGTATCACCCGGATCGGTTACTTCGACCTTCTGCATCATTGTACGCACTATTACTTCAATGTGCTTATCATTGATCTTCACACCTTGCAATCGGTATACTTCCTGTACTTCATTTACAAGATAGGCTTGAACTGCGTAGGGGCCCAAAATATTCAGAATCTCCTGTGCAGGAATCGTCCCATCGGACAAGGCCTGTCCAGCACGAACAAAGTCGTTCTCCTGAACCAGGATGTGCTTCGACAGTGAAATCAGGTATTTCTTCTCGACGGAGCCATCTTTGCTCTTCACAAATATCTCCTGAGAACCTCTCTTTCGGCCACCCATTCGAACGACACCGTCAATTTCAGAGACGACAGCAGGATCACTTGGGGAGCGTGCTTCGAACAGCTCTGTTACCCTTGGAAGACCTGCCGTAATATCTTTAGACTTTGAGGCGGCGCGTGGAATTTTAGCCAACACTTGTCCGGCTTTTACCTTCTCACCATCCTCAACCGTGATATGTGTATCAACCGGCAGTGTATTTTCTCGTACGATATTCTCCTTCCCTTTCACAACAATGGTTGGAACCAACGTACGATCACGGGAATCGATAATCACCTTCTCACGGTGTCCTGTCTGAGAATCTGTATCTGCTGTATAGGTCACCTCTTCCAAAATATCTTTGTACTGAATGACCCCGTCAATTTCACTGAAGATGAGTGCGTTATATGGATCCCACTTACAGAGTGGCATTCCTTTCATCACTTTATCTCCTTTGTCTACCAGCATCTCCGATCCGTAAGGAACATTGTAGGAGATGAGTGTACTGCCATCTTCTGCAAGTATTTTCAGCTCTCCGGCACGACTCAACACAACACTCTTAATGATCTCGTCGTCGTCGAATTCAACGACTCGGACGTTTTCAAATTCGACGGTTCCTTCGAATTTCGCTTTGTGCTGTGATGCAGACTCAAGACGGGATGCTGTACCACCCACGTGGAACGTACGCAGTGTAAGCTGGGTTCCCGGCTCTCCGATCGATTGTGCCGCAATTACCCCCACTGCCTCACCAACCTGCACCAGGCCGGATTTAGACATGTCTCGTCCATAACACTTGGCGCAAACACCTCGCTCTGTTTCACAAGTCAGCACCGACCGGATTTCAACTTCGTCAATCGAAGTATCCGCAATTTTTTGTGCAATATCAGCTGTAATCAACTGATTGGGCTTACAAAGAACCTCATTGGTCAATGGATCTACGATTTCGTGCATCGAAACACGGCCAGAGATCCGGTTTTCAAGGGATTCGATCACATCTTCGTTGTCCTTGAGTGCCTGCATTTTGATCCCGCGCAACGTACCACAATCGGTTTCGTTGATGATAATATCCTGGGAAACATCCACCAGTCGTCGGGTCAAATAACCCGCATCCGCTGTCTTCAAGGCTGTATCTGCAAGACCTTTTCGCGCACCGTGCGTGGAAATAAAGTACTCCAAAACGGTCAGGCCTTCACGGAAACTGGACAAGATGGGGTTTTCAATCACCTCATTGCCCTGTTGCATCGAGCTTTTCTGCGGTTTTGCCATCAGACCACGCATACCGCCAAGCTGCCGGATCTGCTCTTTGGAACCCCGTGCTCCGGAATCGGCCATCATATACACCGAATTGAAGCCATCCTTATCCTCAGTTAGCGTCTTAAACAGTGTTTCTGATACCCGGTTCGTCGTACTGGTCCACTTGTCAATCACCTGATTGTAACGCTCGTTATCGGTGATGAAACCCATCTCATAGCGTTCCTGGATCTCTGCAACCTCATTCTGCGCTTTTTCAATCAGAATACGTTTTTCGTCCGGGATGATGATATCCTCCAGGCTGAAAGACAATCCACCGCGAGTAGCGTTTTCAAAGCCAAGATATTTCATGTCATCAAGAAACGTCGAGCACTCAACCGGCCCGATGTTATCATAAATTTCGGTGATCAGCGATCTCAGTTCACGCTTTCCAAGTGTCCGGTTGATGTAGTGCATTCCCTTCGGCATGATATTGTTGAACAGTACCCGGCCGGTTGTGGTTTTGATTACCTCATTCTTAACGGAACCATCCTCCTGGGTGACTGGTATCCGAACATTGATTTTTGCATGTTTGTCGATCTTGCCCTGATCGTAGGCAATCACCACTTCATCTGGCCCAGAGAAGGTTTTCCCCTCTCCTAGTTTCTCATTCCCCATCTTGGTCAGGTAATACACGCCCAAAATCATATCCTGAGAAGGAACAGCAACGGGACCACCACTTGCAGGGCTCAAAATATTATGCGACCCGAGCATCAGAACCGATGCCTCCATAATGGCATCATGACTCAATGGCAGGTGAACCGCCATTTGATCCCCGTCAAAGTCGGCGTTAAACGCAGTACAGGCGAGTGGGTGGAGTCGAATCGCTTTATCTTCAATTAGAATCGGCTGAAACGCCTGAATTCCAAGACGGTGAAGTGTTGGAGCACGGTTCAGTAATACAGGATGTCCGTCGATTACATTCTCAAGGACTTCCCATACAACAGCTTCTCTTCGATCTACTACTCGCTTAGCACTTTTTACCGTCTTCACATAGCCACGCTCAATGAGTCGTCGAATCACAAACGGCTTAAAGAGTTCTACAGCCATCTCTTTGGGAAGACCACATTCATGCATTTTCAGGTCAGGTCCAACCACAATCACGGAACGACCGGAGTAATCCACCCGCTTTCCAAGCAGGTTCTGACGAAATCGCCCGCTCTTCCCTTTGAGCATATCGCTGAGTGATTTCAGCGGACGATTATTCGTTCGAATCGCATTGGATTTTCGGGAATTGTCGTAGAGTGAGTCTACGGCTTCCTGGAGCATTCGCTTCTCATTCCGTAGAATCACATCCGGTGCCTTGATATCCATCAGTCGCTTCAGACGGTTATTTCGGATGATTACGCGTCGATACAGATCGTTCAGGTCGGACGTGGCAAAACGCCCTCCTTCCAACGGCACCAGCGGACGCAATTCCGGCGGAATTACAGGAATTACCGACTGTACCATCCATTCAGGACGGTTTTCAGTAATACCTACGGAAGCTCGGAACGATTCGATAACCTGCAACCGCTTCAATTTTTTCTTTTTGCGCATTTGAGAAGTCTCTTCTCTTACCTCTTTCCGAAGTTTGTGCGCTAGTTCATCCAGTTCTAGAGTGGCTAATAGGGCTTGCACAGCTTCTGCGCCATCCATCACAACAAATTTTTCCGGATCATCATCATCCAACTCATCCTGCTCTTCAGGCAGATCAGCCAAAATATCAAACTTCTCCTCTTCTGAAATAAGCTGACCTTTTTTATACCCTAACTCACTGGCAACGCCAGGATTTATAACTACAAATGTTTCGTAGTAAACAATCCGATCCAGCTGTTTGGAGGAGTACCCCAAAAGGTAGGCAATCTTGCTTGGCAGAGATTTGAAGTACCATATATGAACAATCGGCACAGTGAGTGTGATATGCCCCATACGCTCACGACGAACGGCTTTTCGGGTCACTTCCACCCCGCAGCGGTCACAGATAATTCCTTTGTAGCGTATCCGCTTGTACTTTCCGCAATGGCATTCGTAATCTTTCACCGGGCCGAAGATCTTCTCGCAAAAGAGACCATCCATTTCCGGTTTAAATGTACGATAGTTGATGGTTTCCGGCGTCAGAACCTCGCCATGAGAGCGATCCAAAATCGTCTCATCGGATGCGAGCGAAACACCGATATTTGAAAAATCTTTCGTGAATGTGAGTGTCTTAGTTGATGGCACGTGAAAACCTCCTACATGGTTTTTAATGATCAGATGTCACTGAGTGAATCACTGAATGAATCACCGAATTAGTTGACGTGAATTTCGAGTCCAAGACCCATAAGTTCCCGAAGGAGTACTTTGAAAGACTCCGGAATGTCGCCATCGGGCAGGTTTTCACCTTTCACAATTGCTTCATACACTTTGGATCTTCCCTTCACATCGTCACTCTTCACGGTAAGCATCTCTTTCAAAATGTTGGACGCTCCGTAGGCATACAATGCCCATACCTCCATCTCTCCCAAACGCTGGCCGCCAAACTGAGCTTTACCACCAAGGGGCTGCTGCGTAATGAGCGAGTATGGACCGATCGAACGGGAGTGCATTTTATCCTGAACCAGGTGATTGAGTTTCAGCATATACATCACCCCAACGGTTGTTTTTTGATCCAGCGCCATCCCGGTACGCCCGTCATATAACGTAACGCGACCATCTTCAGGCAGTCCTGCTTTTTTCAATTCAGCCTGAACCTGGTCATAACTGGCTCCGTCAAAAATGGGTGATGCATACTTCACGCCCAGCTTCAATCCAGCCCAACCAAGAATGGTTTCATAAATCTGTCCAAGATTCATACGCGAGGGTACACCCAGCGGATTCAGTACAATATCCACCGGTGTTCCATCTTTCAGGAATGGCATATCCTCTACCGGAACGATCTTGGCAATCACACCTTTGTTTCCATGACGCCCGGCCATCTTGTCACCAACCTGTAACTTTCGTTTTTTGGCAACATAGACTTTTGCCTTCTGAATGATTCCCGGGGGTAACTCATCGCCAACCTGAATCTGATACTTCTTACGTTTAATTTCAGTCTCAAGTTCTCTGCGCAAATGCCGGTAGTTGGTGAAAAGAAGTTTCACATGGTCCACGATATTCTTGTCTGTGGCCCAGTCAATATTTTCATTGATCTCTACCGGATCGATCTGCTCAAAGACCGACTTCTTGTACTTCTCTCCTTTCGGGATGTACTCAACTCCGGCATAATTATATACACCGGGTGATGTTTTGTCCCGTAGCAGACTATACATTTTCTCTGCCCATTGCAGGTTCAGCGTTTTCAGCCTCTCTTCATAATTGCGGGTTACAATCTCAACCCTGCTTTTCTCCTCTTTTCGTGAGATCTGCTCATCTTTCTTCCGACTGAAAAGTTTAGTATCGATAACCACACCCGATACCCCCGGAGGTGTTTTCATCGAGGCATCTTTCACATCTCCAGCTTTATCTCCAAATATTGCCCGAAGCAATTTTTCCTCCGGCGTTGGATCTGTTTCTCCTTTCGGGGTGATCTTACCAACGAGGATATCCCCGTGATTCACCTTGGCACCCACCCGAACAATGCCGTACTTATCCAAGTTACGGGTAGCTTCTTCACTAACGTTCGGAATTTCACGGGTCAGTTCCTCTTCACCCCGTTTGGTATCACGAACCTGCTGCTCAAACTCGGTGATATGGATGGATGTATATACATCTTCTTGTACAATCTTCTCACTGATCACAATTGCATCCTCGAAGTTGTATCCACGCCACGGCATAAACGCCACCAAGAGATTCCGGCCAAGTGCGAGTTCCCCTTTCTGAGTCGCACAACCGTCTGCGATAGCATCCCCTTTTTTCACTTTATCGCCAACGTTCACAATCGGACGTTGATTAACTGTCGTGTCCTGATTGCTTCGTTCAAACTTGGTGAGTTGATACACTTTAATACCATCATCGAAATAGCAGTTTGCCTCCATCTCGGTGCGATTGTACCGTATTCGGATTTCGTGACCACTTACATAAACCACCTCGCCATCCCCTTCCGCCGTGATAATTGCACGAGAATCTTTGGCAGCTCTTTGCTCCAGACCTGTCCCTACGATGGGTGAGTCTGGCCGTAGAAGTGGTACGCCCTGACGTTGCATGTTGGATCCCATCAAAGCACGGTTTGCATCATCGTGTTCAATGAAAGGAATCAGTGCTGCAGCAAGTGATGTAATCTGGTTGGCAGACACATCCATATACTCGACTTGATCCGGAGTAGCCAATCCAACGTTACTGTCGCGAAAACGTGAAAAGATCGAATCATTCACAAAATTTCCGCTTTCATCAATCGGGGCATTCGCCTGAGCAATCACGGTTTCATCTTCCTGCTCGGCTGCAAGATATTCGATGTGATTGGTTACGACTCCATTTTCCACTTTTCGGTAAGGCGTCTCTATAAATCCAAAATCATTCACTTTTGCATGTACACAAAGTGACGTGATCAACCCAATGTTTGGCCCTTCCGGTGTTTCGATCGGGCAGAGCCGTCCATAATGAGTGTAGTGAACGTCGCGAACCTCAAAACCTGCACGCTCCCGAGTAAGACCCCCGGGGCCAAGTGCCGACATTCGTCGTTTGTGTGTGATTTCAGCAATCGGATTCGTTTGATCCATAAACTGAGACAGCTGATTGGTCCCAAAGAAACTGTTGATCACGCTAGAGATCGTTCTTGCATTCACAAGATCCTGCGGAGTTAACTGCTCTGCATCTCTGGAGTTCATCCGCTCCCGAATGGTTCGGGCCATTCGTGCCAAACCAACAGCAAATTGTTGTCCAAGTTGCTCGCCAACGGTTCGGACACGACGATTACTCAGGTGATCGATATCATCCACCTGTGACTTCATCTCTTTCAGGCGAATCACCTCTTTTACAATTGATACGATGTCCTCTTTCGTGAGAAAGTGCGTGTTGAGATCCACGTCCAATTTCAATCGCTTGTTCAGACGATATCGGCCAACTTCGCCCAAATCATACTTCTTATCGGAGAAAAACAATTTTTCCAGCAGCTGACGCGCTGTTTCTGGGTCGGGCATATCACCTGTCCGTACCTGACGGTAAATTTCGGCAAGTGCAGTATTGGTGTCGAAGGTCGTATCCTTTCGGATGGTATTCATCACAACAGAGCGCTCAGACTCTTCAGAACTCTGTTTTTGGATCAGTACTCTCTTAATGGAGTGCTCTTTCAGTGTTGCGAAGTCCTCTTCCGTAAATTCATGATCCCGCTCGAAGAGAATGGTTCGAACCTTTTGGTTCTCCACTTCACCTGTTTCCTCGTCTGTAACCTCAACCTCTTGTTCGTAGCTAACCGGTGAAGCAAGTCTTTTGCCTACCACTTTCTCTACAAAGACTTTTTTGGTGCCAAAATCGATCGTTTCCCCAAGCCCAAACAGAGCCAGAATTTCATCATCATGAGAATATCCTAGTGCACGTAGCAAGGTGGTTGCCGGGATCTTCTTCTTACGATCAATATAAGCCCACAAAACATCACGAATATCATTGGTGAATTCAATCCAGGATCCTTTGAATGGAATCACACGTGCAGAATATAATTGTGTTCCATTCGGGTGGATTGATTGACCAAAAAAGACTCCGGGTGAACGGTGCAACTGACTAACAATCACACGTTCTGCACCATTGATAATGAACGTTCCCCGCTCTGTCATCCATGGCAGATCTCCAAGGAATACATCTTGCTCAATAGTGTCGGAGACATCTTCCGTTTCATCTACAGAGGAAAGACGCAATTTTGCCTTAAGGGGAACAGCATAGGTCAATCCCCGCTCCTGACACTCTTTAATCGTATACTTTGGTGGTTCAACCGTGTAGTAAACGAACGTGAGTTCATGGGTTTCACGGGAATCCGTTATTGGAAAGTTTTCCAGAAATATTTTCTGCAATCCACGTGGTTCCCGGTCATTGGGAGCAATGTCCAGCTGTGCGAACTGATTAAATGAGTCGATCTGTATATCTAAGAAATCCGGATAGTCGAGGATATGCTTGATTCGTCCGAATGAAAGTCTTTCAGTGTATGGGATTTTCTCCATGATAGTACTCAAAAGGCTGCCCCTCCGTTAGATTAATAGATAGGAAATGATGTGAAAAACACTCATGTGAGAAACACATGGAATATAGATACCAAAAGCCAATCTCCATTTGCAGGAGATGGCTTTGGTATTTTACGATTGTAACCGCGCTTTTTACTTCAGCTCTACTTCTGCACCAGCAGCTTCCAGCTTGGCTTTGATGTCTTCTGCTTCCTCTTTGGAAACTTGCTCTTTAACGGTGCTTGGTGCTCCGTCAACCAGGTCTTTTGCTTCTTTCAAACCCAATCCGGTAAGTCCGCGAACCTCTTTAATCACGCCAATTTTCTTGTCACCGGCAGATTTTAGGATTACATCAAACTCCGTTTGCTCTTCAGCAGCCTCGGTACCGGCACCGCCGGCAGCAGGTCCTGCAACTGCTACAGCAGCAGCAGCCGGTTTGATATTGTACTCCTCTTCGAGGATAGTTGCCAGTTCATTGGCTTCTTTGATGGTTAGGTTGACCAGTTGTTCTGCGATCTCTTTTACGTCAGCCATAGTTTTGATCTCCGTTCGTCGTTTAGTTAAAAAAAAGTGTGTTAGTGAAAGTTAATTTTCCGATTCTGAAATAGTTTTGATAGCACCTACGATGTTGGAACCCTGCGCCTGAAGAGCAGATACAACATTGCTGATTGGTGATAACAACAAACCGATGACATCTCCAATGATTTCATCTTTGGACTTCATGGATGCCAGCGTCTCGAGTTGGTTCTCATTAAAGAATGCACCATCGATGACCGCCGCTTTAAAGGCTGGTTTGTTGTGTTTTTGAATATGTTCTTTCAGAACTTTTGCAGGAGCAGCGATTTCTTCTTCAGCAAACGCGAATCCATTCTGCTCTTTGAGATATGGAAAAATCTCATCATAGCCGCCAATCGACTCCATTGCACGTTTTACAAGTTTGTTCTTGTATACTTTAAAGTGAACATCTCCTTTGCGGAATGCTCCACGAAGTTCACCCATGTCGCTAACGGACATTCCGGTATAATTCGTGACGTAAACCGCGCTGGAGCGCTTTAACTCCTCTGCAATTTCCTCGACTACTGCTTTCTTTTCGTCTAATGTCGGCATTTCTGTATCTCCTATTCTTACATTGAAGTGATCGATGAGCGACTGATAGGTATACCTGGTCCCATCGTAGTACTCAGTGTTGCGCTTCGGATGTACAGCCCTTTTGCGGATGCGGGTTTTAAAGAGATAATCGTTTTCAGAAAGCTGATCAGATTCTCCTGAATTAAACTCGCTTCGAAACTGCTTTTACCAATGGTCGTGTGCACGATTCCGGCTTTGTCTACCCGGAAATCCATCTTACCGGACTTAAACTCACGCACGGCATTACCAACATCCATGGTAACAGTTCCGCTTTTGGGGTTTGGCATCAATCCTCTAGGACCCAACTGACGTCCCAATCTTCCGATTTTGCCCATCACATCCGGAGTAGCGATGATGATATCAACATCAACCCATCCTCCTTCAATTTTCTCGATGTAGTCGTCCAGACCGACATGATCTGCTCCGGCATCTTTCGCTTCCTGTTGTTTTCCCTCATTGACGAGAGCCAACACACGGACATCTTTGCCTGTTCCGTGCGGCAGCGAAACGGTGCCTCGAACCATCTGGTCGGCATGACGAGGATCTACACCCAATTTGAGATCAAGATCTACTGACTCATCAAAGTTTGCGACCTTTGTTTTTCTAACAAGCTCACAAGCTTCTTCGATAGTGTATTCCATACCTGGCTCAACAAGTTTCGCTGCGGCCTGATATTTTTTACCTCTTTTAGCCATGTTTATCTTCCTTTAGATTAATCTCGAATGACTCGTAAACCCATGCTTCTTGCAGTTCCTGCGATCATCTCTGCTGCATTGGTAACGTCGAAGGCATTCAGATCCTCCATTTTTACCTGAGCGATGTCGAGACACTGCTGCCAGGTCACCCGACCGACTTTTGTACGGTTTGGTTCACCTGATCCGGATTTAATCTTTGCGGCTTGTTTCAACAGTACAGCTGCAGGAGGGGTCTTTGTTTTAAATGTGAAAGACTTATCCTTGAATACTGTGATCTCCACCGGTGTGATCGTACCCGTGTTTTCCTGGGTTTTTGCGTTGAATGCCTTACAAAACTCCATTATGTTGATACCAGCCTGACCCAAAGCAGGTCCAACTGGCGGTGCAGGTGTTGCTTGTCCTGCAACAATCTGAAGTTTTAGCACTCGTTCTACTTTTTTTGCCATAGAGAATCAGTTATGTGATTCGATGTTTCGTTTAGCTGCGTAATAGCTCTGGAGAAGTTCGTTTGGGTAAGAAATATTCACTAAATGGACTCCACTTCAGTTACATCCACTTCCACAGGTGTATTTCTTCCAAAAATGTTTACCAATACTTTCATGCGTAGGGCATTAGGAAATATTTCATCCACAACCCCTTCAAAATCTTTAAAGGATCCTTGGGTTACTTTTACACTTTGACCGACTTTAAATGGTATCGTAACTACACCACCTTTTTCAGCTATCTCTTCGTTATCCGAAACAGCATTCAAAATTCGTTGCATCTGCTCCTTACGTACCGGTTTAGGCGCACTGTTGTCACGTTCATTATTAAGAAATCGAATACAATCTTGAACATCCGTAATAATGTTTTTCACCTCTTCATCATAAATCGCCTTTACATAGATGTAGCCTGGTGAACGCACAACTTCTCTCGTTACTTTGGCGCCACGTCGCATTTCTGTTACGGTTTCCAAGTCAATAAGAACATCTTCAACTTTGTACTCCAGCCCGAGTTCTTTCACTTTTTCAAGTATTCGCTCTTTTACAGACTTTTCTCTGCCGGTGAAACACTGGACCACATACCACTGAAAGTCTGAATTTTCGCTGGACATACGAGATAAATGATTAGTAGATGAGCTCCAGAATTGAACTGTAGACTCTGTCTATTCCAAAAATAAATGCAGAGATTAAAATCGTAAACACCACAACGATAATGGTATTGTCGATCAGCTCCTGCTGCTGTGGCCATGCCACTTTTTTCATCTCCTTCCGGACACCTTCCAGGAACTCTTTAATTTTATTCATGCTTGTTTTCGTTTGGTAATTTACTCGTTTGTTTCGCACGGGTGGCAGGACTTGAACCCGCAACCTACGGTTTTGGAGACCGTTGCTCTACCAATTGAGCTACACCCGTATGTAAAAGTATTCAAATTCGCGCCGCCTATGTAGACAGGAAGCCCGGTCCATCTGAACCGGGCTCAAGTCCTTATTCCCTGTTTCTACAGCAGGAGCGGCGTGATGCCGAACTGAATCTTCCGCCGGGTTAGTCCAGGATTTTCGTTACAACACCTGCACCTACGGTACGGCCACCTTCACGAATCGCAAAGCGCAGTCCGGACTCCATAGCCACCGGCTGAATCAGGGTCACATTCAAATTCACATTATC
>Ga0129345_1000151_pt1 | contig 23728 bp, 34 predicted proteins | sample CPBDNA_FD_94425 | JGI IMG/M metagenome (GOLD analysis project Ga0129345, IMG submission 94425) | Freshwater to marine salinity gradient microbial communities from Chesapeake Bay, USA - CPBay_Sum_20_0.8_DNA | ecosystem: Environmental > Aquatic > Marine > Coastal | place: USA: Chesapeake Bay...
GGTTATGATATGAGTTTAGCATGGTTATACGGTTCTGATTTTACATTCTTTAGTCAATTGTCAAAAGAATTAATAATACCCAACGCTAAACTTAAAAAACTCGCGGTGCAAGCGAGTCCTTCGGAAAAAAGATATGCCCCTGGTGATACAGAAGCGTATAATGAAGTGTTAAGACTAACACGTGAATGGGCCTCTAAGGGTTGGTTTAGTATGAGTGATGGTGTTTGGATTAATCATGATATGCACCAAAAACATTGTAAAGAATTTCCAGAAACAGTTGAACTCTAGATAAAAAGTTACTATAATAAAGACTTTAATATATTAATGGAGAATATAAATGTCAATTTTTGATAAAGTATATAATACATTAGTAGTAGAAGGCAACGAATTAACTGCCAAGCAAATGGCAAATTTTTTCGGTACTACCCCTGCAACAATCGTTGCAAGGATTGCTGATTTGAGAAATAGCGGTAACGCTGTTTATGCAAATAGGAAAACTAACTCTAAGGGTGTTACAAGAACATTCTACAGAGTTGGAACTCCAACCAAAGCTGTAGTTGCAGCTGGTTATAAAGCTTTGCGTCAAGCTAGAGCAGTAGCCTAAAACAACTAATAAAGGGACCTTCTATAGGTCCCTTTTTTTTCTTGATTATATGGAGGAAACAAGTTACAATAAATTATGTTTATTAATACTAGCCAATCATTAAGATACGATCAGCATGGTCGTAAACGTAAAACTAAATCTTTATCAACTTCTAAACGTAAGTATGATCGTAAAGACTTTAAACCTTACGTTAATAATAGAACTACTTTAGACGAACTAAGAGAAGCTCAAGCTAAGCAGTATAAGTCCGTCATGGAAGAAGCTATGAAAGATGGATCATGGATTAAGTTAGCAGGTGGTACTGGTAAAAGAGAGAGCCCTAAGTATACTGGTACGTTAGTTAAAGGTATAGCTACTATGCATAAGTCTAATGCAGTACCTGTTATTAACGATCAAGAGGCTAAAGATATTGCGAGAATGCGACGTGGTTGATAAACATTTTATCCATTACGGTTATCTTAAACTAGATCAGTTTATACCAAAACGTCTCATTGATGATATGTTTAAATGGTATAATGATAATTTCTCAAGCTTTGTTTATACTAATGATTATCCTATGACGGGTACTACCTGGTGTTTAGATTCAGCTAAATGGGAAGACGCTGAACCATTTAATAGAACTCAAAATTATATTATTAATAAGATGCAAGAAATGTTTCATATGAGAGTGGTACCCACTTATAATATGGGACGTGTTTATACTAAAGATACAACTGGTATGGTTAAACATAGAGATAGATCACCTTGCGAAATTTCATTTACATTACCATTAGCTTATGATGGGTTAACATGGCCTATTAACGTGAGAACTTCAAAAGGACCTAGAGCTATAAATTTAAAAGTTGGTGACGCTCTTTTATATAAAGGTTGTGATGTTGATCATTGGAGAGATGATAACAGACATAGTAATGTTTTATATCAACATTATTTTCATTTTTATGATTTAGAATCAGAAACAGGATCATTTTTAGATTATTTTAATAACAAAGGTAGAGACTGGCCTGGTGCTTTTGATCGTATGGAACAACTTAATGATTTACCTCCTCTATCAGAAAATGATAGGGCCAAATACATTGAAAAAAACGGTTGATTTTTTTCGTATATATTATACAATATAATTTTATAGGAGAAAAAAAATGATGGATTTTTTAAATATACCAACTGATACTTGGAAACTTTCACCAGAAGAGCAAGCAGCATTAAAACATTATACTGTTAAAGTTATTCGTGATACTAAAGTTATTAAAAGCGTTGATTGTTCTTTATATGATCAAGCATTAACTGAACTAGATAGATTTTCTAGTTATGGTGAGTCTGACACAAAAGATACAATTGTTTTGTGTCAGGGTGATAATAATAAAATTTTAAGATACTTTAAAAATGGAAAAACTTTCGTCAATGGAGTTGACTTCCATTCAAAAAGTTAATATAATTATTAAATAATAAATTAATAAGGAAATATATTATGGCACATATGGTAGAAACAATGGCTTATGCAGGAGAGGTACCTTGGCATGGGTTAGGAACTAGAGTACCTAATGATCTTTCACCAGAGCAGATGATGACATCTGCTGGACTTGATTGGTCAGTTGAAAAACAAACTTTAGTAACTCTTGAAGGTATAGAAGTACCTGAAAAGAAAGCTTTAGTTAGAAGTTCTGATAATAAAGTATTAGATATTGTCGGAAAAGATTGGAACCCTGTACAAAATATCGAAGCGTTTAAGTTTTTCGATGACTTCGTCAAATCAGGTGATATGATGATGGATACAGCTGGTTCTTTAAAAGGTGGTCAGATCGTTTGGGGTCTAGCTAAGATAAATGAATCGTTCGAATTGTTTGGCGGCGATCAAGTTGATTCATATTTACTGTTTAGTAACCCTCATAGATTTGGTCAATCTATTGATGTTAGATTTACACCTATTAGAGTTGTATGTAATAATACTTTAACCTTATCTTTATCTACTACTTCTGATAATGCAGTTAAGCTTAATCATAAGAGACCATTCGATGCAGATGAAGTTAAAAAGATGTTAGGTATTGCCAATCTTAAACTTACTAAGTATAAAGAAATGGCTGAGTTCTTAGGTAGCAAAAGATACGAGTTGGATACAGTTAGACATTATTTTAATGATCTATTTCCAACATACTCAAAGAAAGAGTCAGATGAGCTTGTTATATCTAGACCAGGTCAAAGATTAGAAGAGTTACTTTCAACACAGCCTGGAGCAAATTATGCTAGAGGTTCATGGTGGTCAGCATTTAATGCAGTAACTTACTTTACTGATCATGAGAGAGGTACTGATACTGATGCAAGAATGCAATCAGCATGGTATGGTCAATCTAAAAACTTAAAGTTAAAGGCTCTAGAAAAAGCAATAGAGTATGCTGAAGCAGCCTAATTGGGTTTCCTCCGAAGAGTTGGTAAGTGCGGTCAATGATCGCACTCCACTCTTTATACCCAATGCATTAGATAATTTAGACTACAATTGGGATGATGTAATTGAATGTTTAAATATAGATAATGTACCACAAAAATGGATGCAATATGGTGGTTTTGTTTGTGAAAAATTAACTAATAGATTTATAACGATAGTTGAATTAGGTATGCTTTTAAAAGCTGCCTTTCCCCCTAGAACAAACGATATGACAATACATCTCTATGGATCATTCTCGCATCGTTCTGAGACCTTCGGTATGCATAGAGATACTGCTGATGTGTTTTTTATTCAAGGTAAGGGCAAGACTAAATTTGACTTTGAATTTAATAGAAGCTATAATTTAAGAATGGGAGATTGTTTATATATACCAAGAGGTGTTTATCATGACCCTAAACCAATAACCCCAAGGTTTGGTTTTTCAATAGGATTAGAAAACGGAAGATATGATTGAATTAACAGTATTTTTAATAATCGGTATAGGCATGATAGCTCAATATTATGGTTATAGACAAGGACATAAAGCAGGTGCATCTTCAATGTATGATATGCTTTATAATAAAGGTGAAAAGAAAGGCAATTTTGTTATTGTAAGACTACAAATAGAAGATTAATGGATATTATTTTTGATATAGATGGAACTTTAATGGATGTTAATCACAGACGTAAGTTTGTTGATGGCTCTATGGGTAAAAAAGACTGGAAAGGTTTTAATGATGCTATGAAAGATGATGCTAAACAAGAACAAGTATGGTTCTTAGCACAGACTTTAATTGATGCAGGTCATAGAATTATTATTTTGACTGGTAGAAGCATGGACCAGCAAGCTATATCAAAAATACAACTAGCAGATCTTCAATATGATTTTATGCTTATGAGACCTAATGATGAGTTCTGCTCTGATGAGCAGCTTAAATCTGATATGTTAGATCATGTTAGAGGGTTAGGTTATGATCCTAAAATTGTTTTTGATGATAGAGATGCTGTTGTTGATATGTGGAGACAAAGAGGACTACTTTGTTGTCAAGTTCAAAGAGGTAATTTTTAATGGGACAATATGCTGATAAAGTTGAACAAAGAAGAATAGAAATAGAAGCGGAGGAATGGGCAAAGGGTATTAAAAGTATCCATGCTCATTCTATAAGTAGTATGTGGTATGATAATAGACCTCAGGATACTGATGGTAAAGGTGTTCTTGATATAGAATATAATAACGGGAAGGTTGTTAGAACATTAGAAAACGGTCAAAAAATTACTATGCATAAAGGTCTCGATAAAAAAGAGATTTTAAGGGAGTATGTAAGAAGTGGCAGTTTCCATCAAATGTAACAAATTTAAAAATAGATTTTGGTTTAGTGCATGCCCTAAAACCGGCACTCAATCAATTGAAGCAATAATAAAAGAAAATTTTGAACACAGTCATTCATTTACTGATGAGTTTCATGAAAAAGTAGCTAAAATAATAAATCTTCCACAATTTTATAAAAGAGATGCCTTGTTTGGTACTATTAGAAATCCATGGGAAAGATTAGTTAGTAATTTTAATTATCAAAAAAAATCAGTTGAGACAAAAATTGAGTACTTAGCAAAACCTGAAGAGTATGAAAAAGATTTTCCACGTAAACAATGGCATTATAAAAATGATATCTGGGTAAATAGTTTATATCTTGCTGCTGATCAAATATATAACACATTTGATAATTATATAAAATGGTGTAATAGATTTTCTGGGATGCATGTTTACGAAAAAGGTTATTTTAGAGATAATGTTATTAAACTTATTAATGATTTTGATACACCTGTAGCGTTTGGAATTAATACTCAAACGGAATGGTATGCAGGTAGAGATATTCATTTGCTATATTTACTTAAAATAGAAGAACCAGAACCTATTATTGATTTTTTTAGAGATGTTTTTGATACTAAAATAGAAGAGCTACCTTTTGTAAATGTTACTGGTAACGGAAAAGAATATAGAGATTATTATACACCTAAATTGAGAAAAACGGTAGATATTTTAGAACGACCTATAATATTATCTGGTAACTATAAATACTAATATGAAAATTATACAAAGAGGTGATGTTACATTTGTTGATGATTTATTCACAGAGAGTGAAATAAATCGTATGGATCAATATTTTTCTGAATATACTTTATGGGGGTTAGGGTATGATGAGCTTGATTATGGTGCATCTACCGCAACATTATGTAGATCATTAAAATGGGATCAATGGGTAGGTGTGCATCGTATATTTAATGATATTCAATTAGTAATGAAAAAAAGATTACACCAATCTACAGAAATAAAAGTGCCTCTTTTTTCTAGATGTCTTATTAACAATTTTAAATTTGGTGATTCACCTATGTTTCATAGAGACTCACCTAGCAGCCCTGAAGGTAGAACATTTATGGTTTACCCTAATAAGGTATGGGATCATAATTGGGGTGGTTATACCGTTTTTGCAGATGATGATTTTGATGTTATTAATGTTGCTGCTCCGAAACCGGGTAGAATTGTTATATTCCCAGGCAAAATATTACATGCAGGTGTTGCACCTACTAAAATACATAAAGGGTATGGAAGATTTTCAATAGCTTATCAAGACCCGATAGGTAATCCAAAACAAGAAGATCTTAAACATTGTAAACCAAAAGATATTAATAAAACATCTATGGTTGAAATATACGGGGATAATTATTACGAATTAAACCCAACCAATTAATTATGAACGATTTTGAAGCTTTAGAAAAAATAAAAAATAAAAAAAATAAAAGACCCTTTTTTATAAGATGGTATATGAAATTAATTGCCAAATATAAATTGTGGAAAATGAAAAAAAACGATCCGTTTATATATGAGGAATAATTATGATTTATACTAATGGTTGTAGTTATACATATGGTATTGGATGTGCACAGCATGATTCTGCAGAAGATTGTAAGAAGTATTGCTGGCCAACTAAATTAAGTGAATTATTAAATGATTCAGTAATAAACGAATCTATACCAGGATCAAGTAATTTAAGAATAGCTAGGGATACAATAACAGCATTAGCTAAAGATGAATTTAAAATTGCTATTGTTATGTGGTCAGATGTTTGTAGAACAGAATTATTTAGACCAGGTGAAGGTGAATTTAGACAAATTAGCATGGCACAAATTACTCCACAAAATGTAAGTAATATTAAATCTTTCTACCATAAGGAAGCTTTTGAAAGTTATTATGGTTTTATTAGTTCAGATGAACGAGCTTTACTTGAATCGCTCACTTTAATGCTTGGGGTTAATGCAATGGCCAAAGCTAGAAATATACCCTTAATTAATTTACATTTTAAAAAGAACTTTAATCGATATTATAGACATGTTCTTAAGAAAGCTGAAAAAATGAAAGATATAACACATAAAACACTAATAGGTGATGTAAATAAATTAAAAGATGCTATTTTAGAAACTAATAATCATTTTTTTGGTTTTGATTCAGAATACGGTTCATTTGAATGGTTTGTTAAAGAAAATGATTTACCATTTTCTAATTTTTCTTTAGGTCATCCTGGTAGAGAAGCACATGAAGAGATGGCAAAATGGATTCACAATTATATTATAGAAAATGACTTGGTTAGTTAATGGTTGCAGTTTCACTTATGGTGATGAATTAGAAAATCATGAAGAAGAAAGGTGGTCTAATCATTTAAGTAAATTATTAAATGAAAAAATAATTAACATTGCTTTACCAGGCTCATCTAATAAACAAATATGGAGACGTACTATGGAGCGTCTCCATAATGAAGAATTTACTAATTGTTTTATATTATGGTCTGCCTTTGAACGTATTGAAACAATTGAATTTAATGCGGGTGTGACTATAAAATCAGATGATGGTGTTGCATTATCTAACATTCATCCAGATTATTATGTTCAATGGTCCCCTGCTAGATTAGATACAACCCCATGGAGATATAAAAAAGACGAGTTTGAAAATTTTTATTCCAGAATTTATTCGTCTGAAACTGGTATAATGGATACCGCATTTTATATGTATGATTTGTATAATATTTGTAAATTAAAAAATATTAATTACTATCAAGGCTTTTTTCATCAAGGTAATAAATTTGTAATAGAAAGAACTTTTAGTGAAAATAGATTAATAAATTATGGTACAAGATTAGAAAGGGTAATAAATTCTTGGAATAATTTAATTAAAGAATTTACAGGTAATCAAAGAATTGGTTTTGATGAAAGGTCTTTATCATTTAATGAATTTACTGAAATAAATAATTACAATAAAATGCCAGAAGGACACCCAGGTCCAGAAGCCCATGAGGGGTATGCTAAATATTTATATGATAATTTTATAGTGAGGTAATTATGATTTTAGGATGGAGTGAAGGATTTCATGATGCAGCAGCCACAATATTAGATGATTATGGTAATATAGTCTTTGCATCACATTCAGAAAGATTTTCAGGTAAAAAGCACGAAAAGTTTATATCTAATGAACTTAAAAAACACATTAATGATAATTTTGAAACACCAGTTAAAGCTTTTTTCGAAAAACCGTTATTAAAAAAATCTAGACAGCTATATGCTGGTCAGTTTAAAACTGTTTTTTCAAAAAGACAGTTAGCTTGGAACCCTACGGTAACGTTTCATCACCATTTATCCCATGCTGCTGCAGCTTTTCAAACTTCAAATTATAATGAAGCAGCTGCTGTAGTTGTTGATTCAATTGGAGAATGGGACACAACGACAATATGGAAATGTTGGTATGAAGATGGAAAAGCAAAATATAAAAAAGCTTATTCAAAAAAATACCCTAACAGTATTGGTTTATGGTATACTGCATTAACACATCATGTCGGTCTTAAACCATTAGATGAAGAATATATTTTTATGGGTATGGCAGCTTATGGTAAGTTTAATAGAGAGCTGTCAGAAAAGTTAAGCTTTTTATTTAATCATAACTTACATAAGGGTATATCAAAAGATTTATCTAAAAATTATTCATTAGGTAAATATAAACCGGTAGATATAGCATTTAATGCACAAGTAGTATTAGAATATAGATTAAAAAATTTATTTAAAGAAGCATTAAGAATTTCAGATAATGTGGTTTATGGTGGTGGTGTAGCATTAAATTGTGTAGCTAATTCCGAACTTTATAGACTATGTGAAGGCAATTTATGGATTATGCCTAATCCAGGTGATGCAGGGGGATCATTAGGTGCAGCTGCATTAGCATATGGTGGTAAAGTTAACTGGCAACACCCTTACTTAGGGTTTAATATTCAACCATCTAAACCATTGAAAGCATTAGCTAAAGATATTGTTATTCATATTAAAAGAAATGGTATGTGCGGAGTTGCAGTTGGCCCCGCTGAGTTTGGTCCTAGGGCTTTAGGTAATAGATCTTTATTAGCCGATCCTAGAGGACCAGAAGTAAAAGATTTAGTTAACACCATTAAACGCAGACAAAAATTCAGACCTTTTGCCCCTGCAGTGCTAGAAGAAGATACTGGGCTATATTTTAACCCTAATTGGAAATCTCCTTATATGCAAATGGTTGTTGATTGCAAAAAAGGTGATGAGTTACCAGCCATTATTCATAATGACGGTTCATCAAGAGTTCAAACTGTAGGAAAGGATGACCCAACTATTTTCAGACTTATATTAGAAGAATGGAAAAAACGTACTGGGTGTTCTGTACTACTCAATACATCCTTAAACATTAGAGGTGAACCAATGGTTAATAATGTTATGGATGCCAAAAGATTCGAAAACAAATACGGAGTTAAAGTCTTCTATTAAACATACGCCTAAATAATGGTGTCATGGAACAGTTTTTTGAACTAATCGGTGACGTTGGAGCTCCTATAGCGGGCTCTCTCGTCATGGGATTTTTTATATTTACAGTTATTAAGCAGATCTTAGAAGGTATTGTTGACGATATAAACACGCTTACTGGATTCTGCACCATGTTAGAAAATAGAGCTAGGACAATGAGTAATGAAATGATGAAAATTGATTTACTAGTATCTAGTGCGTTAGAGTTAAGACCTGATATTGATAGAATATCAAGAGCTGAAAACTTTATAGAAGATGGTAAAATAGATACGCGGAGAGATTAATGGAAAGTGAAGTTTCACAAATTTCTCAGCTTATTTCAGATTATGGCTTTCCTATTATCATGTCAGTTGGTATGGGATACTTTATATACTTTATCTGGAATTTTATTGGTGAAAAAATAGATCCTCAGATTGAGAAAATGCATTTTGCATTAATCAAAGTGATAGATCAAACACGCATGTTAGACCAGGATATTATTAGATTACAACAAAAAGTAAATGTTGTTCTCGAATATAGAGCAGTAGAGGAAATAAAAAAGAAAGCCGATGAAATTAAAAAGAAATAATTTATTTTTAGTACTATTTACATTACCACTTTATTCTACAGAAATAGTCCATAAATTTAAAAACCCTTCATTTAGTGGTATAGGCACTGGTGCACATTATCTTACTATTGAAAACCAAGAACATTCAAGAAAGAAAGCAATAGAAGAAGCCCTTGAAGCTGCAAAAAAAGCAGCTGAAAGAGAAGCAGATAACACCACGTTAGCTAAGTTTATTCGTAACTTAGAATCAAGAATATACGCACAATTTGCTAAACAATTAGTAGAATCAATGTTTAGTAATGATAACCCTGCATCATTTGGATCATTTGCCTTAGAAGGTAATATTGTAACATGGGAAGTTGTTACTGCTGAAGATGGTTCAGAATGGATTAAATTGACAATAACAGCAACAGATGGTACTGAGACGGTTATAGAAATACCAGTTGGAACTGGAAACTATGCTCAGGATCCTGATGGTTAGAATCTTATTAACATTATTAATTTTACAAGGTTGTGCATCTGTACCAAAATGGTCTGATGGTCCAGGTAACTGTGCTTATGAAACTGGTAAATATAGTGAGGGGTTTAGTAAAGATGTTGTTACAGGTATAGCTAAGCCAATAACTAGAAAATATATTTGTGTTGAGCAACCATCTGTAGTTAAATTACCATCTTATATTCAATTATTAGAATTACCACCAGCAAAGGAACAGCCAGTGGTTGCAGTATATCAATTTTTAGATAAAACCGGTCAAAGAAAAGCTAGAGATGGAATTGCTGATTTTTCTACTGCTGTAACTCAAGGTGGTGTTGAAATGGTTGTTGATGCACTAAAGACTGCAGGTGAAGGTACATGGTTTAGAGTTGCAGAAAGAAATGGTATAGACAATTTAGTTAGAGAAAGACAAATTATAAGAAGTGCTAGGCAAGATTTTGCTAAGCAAAACGATCAAGAAAAATTTCAAGATTTGAATCCACTCTTATTTGCTGGTATGATTATAGAGGGTGGTATTATTGGTTATGACACTAATATCAGGTCAGGTGGTCTTGGGGCCAGAACACTTGGTATTGGAATCAGTAAACAATATAGGCAAGATGTTGTTACTGTAAGTATGAGAGCTGTTTCAGTTCTAACAGGTGAAGTTTTACTAAACGTCCAAACTCGTAAGACTATTCTGAGCTACGGTTCAGGGGGAGACGTCTTCCGTTTTATTGAGCAAGGTACTCAGCTTATTGAGTTAGAGGACGGTGTTGGTAATAATGAATCAGTGACATTTGCAGTACGAACAGCCATTGAGGCTGCAGTATTGGAATTAATACACCAAGGCCATTCACGTGGTTATTGGACAATCGAGGGATATAACGAAAATGAATAAACTTTTAAGTATAGCATTGCTATTGTCGACATCTTTTATTTTCGCACAAGCCACTGATGATAACGAGATTAACATAACTCAAACTGGTGACACTTTATCTTTATACATAGACCAAATTGGTTTTGGAAACAAGATAGGTGGTGATAATGGATCTTCTGGATCTTTATCAGCTATGTCAATTACCGGTACAAGCTTATCGTTTGATCTTGATTTTACAGGAGATCAAAACTTATTGTTTGGTCCTGTTGTAGCAGATAGTTCTACTTATCTGCTTAATTTAACAGGGGATAGTAATAGTATTGATTGGAATATAGGATATATCGGAAGTGCTGATAGTTCAAATATTAACTTTGATATTACTGGTGACAGTAATACTTTTGATTTAGATCAAGGTTATATTTACAGTGCTGAAAGACTTGATGCCGATTTAATACTAATTGGTAGCTCGAATATTTTTGATATTGATTGGGAGTCTGATGATATTATATGGAACTTTGATATAACTGGTGGTTCAAATAACATTAACACACTTCAAAGCGATGGTGCTAATGAAATTACATTTGACCTAACTGGAGATTCTGCAGATATAGATATCACACAGATTACAGGTACATGTTCAGGACAAAATGCTGGATGTGCTACACCAAATGGTATAATTACTATGGATGTAACTTCAGATAATGCAACAATTCAAATTGTACAAAAAGATTCAACTACCGATTCTTAATCTATTATTAATCAGTGGGGTCAGCTTTGCTGACTCCATTGGTGATATCATTGAACAGACGGGTTCAACTCAATTAATTAGAGACAAAGAAGAAATATCAGTTACAGAAACATATTTACCAGGTATTGAATTATACGATACAGCTGAAACCTCAAATGGTAGAATGCTTATTGAATTTAAAGATAAGGCAGAACTGGCATTAACTGAGCATACTAGCGTATTGATTGATGAAATAATTTATGATCCAAACCCAAATTTATCTAAAATGTCTTTAAAAATGGTACAAGGTACAGCCCGATTTGCTTCAGGTTCTCTTGGATTAGTCAATAAAGCTAATATTGATATACAGACCCCAACAGCCACAATAGGTATTAGAGGAACAGATTTTACCACAACTATTGATGAAATAGGAAGAAGTTTGATTATGCTTTTACCAGACGATAAGGGTGACCCTTCAGGTGAAATAATTATAACTAATGCAGGTGGATCAATAACATTAAATGAAGCTTATCAAGCCACTTTAGTTCAATCATTTGATAAAATTCCAGAACAATCTTATGTTGTTGATAATATTAATAATAGTATGATAGATAATATGTTTATTGTTAATCCCCCTCCAGAAGTAAAACGACAAATGGAAGATGAAGCAGCTGATAGTGCTTATGCAGATCAAGGGGTATTAGATATTGATTTTTTGGAATATAATGAATTAGAAAAAGATATAGATGATTATTTAGAAGAAAATGAAGATAAAAATAGTAGAATAGATTATGATGCATTAAGCGGTGATTTTTTACCAAATTTATTAGACGTCGTGGAAGAATTATTGAGAACTACTGCTGCATTAGGTGATGCACAAGGTACAGATAGTTTAGCTGGATTTTCTTTAAAAGGTGCAGAATTTGGTTTTAATAAAGATTCACAATATAATATTTTTCAAGAAGATGGAAGATTAATTGTTTTTAGAGACATAAATGGTAGAATTACTATATCATTTCAACCAGGTGCTAATTTTAGTTTAACAACAGAAGTAGAAGGATATGCTGGTACTATTACAGGTAACAATGGTGAAGATATAATAGTGGTGATCAAGCAAACAAACTAGCTATATATTAGATGCCTATTAAATTCAGACAATCAGAAAAGGTTTTTAAGAAAGACGGTCCTAAAATAGCACCGGTTAAACATTATTACATAAAACAAACACCTACCACCGAATTAATTGATTATATCAATAAAGGTCAAAAAAATAAAGTGAAACAAAAATGTAGAAATGAATTAACAAGAAGGGGTGTAAGACTCGTCTGGACAGCTAATGGCAGTTAAAAGCAAATCTTTTCAAAAATTTCATGTACCTACCGCTGGAATACGTGGTAAAAAAACTTCTATTGGCCTAAATAACTTAGCAACGTCTACAATGAATAAAAATAAAAGACGCTCACTAAAAAAATATCGTGGTCAAGGAAAATAATTCAGATAAAGGTTTATTAGCAATAGGGTGGATAATTTTATTTACCTGGTGTGCTCTTGCGTTTGGTGACGATAATAAAATTACTATTGACCAAACTGGTGGTGATAACTTCAATCTCACAATCAATCAATTTGGTTCAAACAATGTCATCAAAATGTATGATCCATATTCTTATGTCAATGGTGCAAATATGTCATTACATTTTTATCAAAACAATGATGGTTCAAATCAAAACACAATAGACCTTTGGCACTTAGATGGAAATAATAATAGTATTCGTTGGGGTCAGGGTGGTAAACTAGATGATGCATCTGATACTACATTCTATTTTGATGGAACTGAAAGTGGTGGTCATTACGCTAACTTTGATATACACGGAAGTTATAATAATATTGCAGGTTGGCAAGCAAACTCAGGTAATGGTGCTCACACATATAATCAACTAATCTTTAGTAGTTATAATGATGTATATGTAGAACAACGAGGTGATGGTGATAAAACATTAAATCTTACTATTAATAATGATGGTAATGACGTAGAAGTATTTCAAAAGAATACTGGACATACAGCAACAATTAACTTATCAGGTTCAGACCCAACCATACTCTATCTATTACAACAAGGATATACATCACAAACTTATTCACTTTCACAAAACTGTGTAACTGTAGGTGGCTGCAGTGTATCAGTCACACAACAATGAAATATTTAACATCAGTGTGGACAGCTATTGCAGTTCTTTTCTTATTTGTATTAATTAGAGTATTTGATCCTTTTTTAATTGAATCAACTAGATTAAATTATTTTGATTATTTGCAAAGATCTCATGAAGTAATAGAATCTCATCAAATTGTATTAGTTGATATTGATGAAAAATCTATACAAAAACATGGCCAATGGCCTTGGCCTAGAAAAGAATTAGCGTATGAATTAAATAATATACAACCTGGCAATTTAATAGCTATGTCTATTATATTTTCAGAAAAAGATAGATTTAATGGTGATTTTGTTTTATCAGAAACATTTCAATATTACCCAACTGTATTAGCAACAGCACCCACTAATCAAATACAAACAGAAAGAAAATTACATGTTGGTACAGCTACATTAGGTAGATATCCAGCTCAAGATTTTACCATTGATTATCCTGGTATATTATTACCAATAGAAACATTATCAAATGTATCAGCTGGTAATGGAGCTATCAGTTCAGTACCTGATATTGATGGTGTGGTTAGAAAGTTACCTATTGTTGTATCTGCTAATAAAAAGGTTTATCCATCATTTGCATTAGAAGTAATTAGAACTGCCGTAGGAGATATTTCATATCAAATAAAAACTAATGAATTAGGTATAGAATGGGTAAGAATACCTGCATATAAAGAGATTGCTACATTAAATAATGGAACTGTATATAATACATACTGGAACAAGTTTAAACGTGTGAGCATTAGTGAGCTTAGAGGAGAGAAACTATCTCCAGGTAGTATCCTAATAGTAGGACCTACATTTGAAGGAACTAATATTATACCAACTCCTGTTGGAGCAATGTACCCTCATGATGTGCAAGCTAATTTAATTAAAACTATAATTGACGGTACAGTACTTAAACGTCCTGATTATTTTTCTTTTGTTGAGATAGTAGCTCAAGTATTTCTTGGTCTTCTTTGTCTCGTTCTATTGTATCAAGCTGCCGTTTGGATAAGTGGAGTCGCCAGCGTTGTCTTGATTGTCTCTGCTGCTTGGCTTTCTGTTTGGCTTTTTTCATCAAAATCCTTGTTATTTGATCCTACATGGATTATAATATCAACTATATTAGTATTTAGTGTTGGAGCATTCAACCAGTTCTATAACAATTTTAAACTAAGACAACAGATTAAAAAACAATTTGGTACATATGTATCACCAGATCTTGTTAAACAATTACAAGATGATCCATCATTGCTTAAATTGGGGGGTGAAAGAAAAACCATGTCTTTTATGTTTATGGACATATGTGGATTCACACCTATAAGTGAACATTATAAAAATAATGATGATCCAGAAGGGTTAGTAGAACTGGTTAATAAGTTTTTAGATGTTCAGACAAAGATAATACTAAATAATAATGGTACGGTTGATAAGTATATGGGAGATTGTATCATGGCATTTTGGAATGCCCCATTACCATGTGAAAATCATGCAGATATGGCCGTAAAAACTTCTCTCGAAATAATAGAAGCTACAAAAAAATTAAATGAAGAACTTAAACCTCTTAATCTCCCTCCTATCAATGTTGGTATTGGTGTCAATACCGGTGAATGCATCGTCGGTAACATGGGTTCAGAATCTAGATTTGACTATTCCGTCATTGGAGATGCCGTCAACCTTGCCGCTAGACTCGAAAGCCAAACACGAAATTATGATGGGGTGGACTTGTTGTTATCACAATTCACTGCTGGAGCGTGTACAGAAAGAGCATTCAGAAAAGTTGATACAGTCCAGGTTAAAGGAAAATCAGAAAAGGTTGACATCTTTACAGTTTAGAAAAAGTGAGCCTGCACATGATGTTGTTTGGTTTGCTTTTTGGACATTACAAGCAGCAGATGTGTGGACAACACAACGAGGAATGGATTATAATTGTGTATTTGAACAAAACCCTCTTTTACCAAAAGTACCACATTTAGATAGATTAATAGCTCATAAAATAATTTTTTTACACCCTTTTTACTTTTTTCAAACTGAAGATGTATTGACTCAACAAGAAATGTTGATTCCTACATTATTAGGTGCATATGTTATACATAGTAACCTGAGAGTGATTAAACGAGCAAAAAGAAATTGTTCTAAGAGGTAAAATAAATAGTTGATCTCTCTTAAGGGAGTTCATATAATATACGGAGTAAGTTATGTTTAATAAACAAAAAGTTATCGATCAGCTTAAAATTGATGAAGGTGTAGTAAACGAGATATACCTTGATCATCTTGGCTATCCTACTTTTGGTATTGGTCATTTAATTCTTGAATCTGATCCAGAACATGGAAAAGATGTAGGTACACCAGTTTCAGAAGATAGGGTGCTAGAAGCTTTTGATCATGATTTAGATATCACTGTAAACGAGTGTAGAGTTTTATTTCCTGATTTTGATGAAAAATTAGATGAAGTTCAAGAAATTTTAATTAACATGATGTTTAATATGGGTAGAACACGTCTATCTAAATTTAAAAAATTTATCGGTGCATTAAACGATAAAAATTATAATGAAGCAGCAGATCAAATGATGGATTCAAAATGGTACCATCAAGTAGGTAATAGATCTGTTAGATTAGTTGAAAGGATGAGAGCATTAAGTGAGTAGTATTCAAGAGCAAATAGATAAAAAAATTATTACTGTAAAAGATTTTACCTATCAAATAGAAAGATTTGTTAGTGAAAAGAGATGTGAGTATCTAGATGCTCTTATTTACTATGCAGAAAAAAATAATGTAGAAGTAGAAAGCATAGCTTCATTAGTAAAAAACAGCCATGTATTAAAAGCTAAATTAGCTGCAGAATCTGAAGACAATAATCTAATAAAAAGAAAATCAGGTAAGAAATTACCTATTTAATGTATAAAGTTTTTAAAAATTTTCTTTCCGACGAGCATATTAGAGATATCTATGATATTGCTCATTCTTCGATGAAAGATTGGAGACCAGCTGGTATAGTTCAGCCTAAAAGTAAAATAATTAGGAATAGTACAAGGATTACCGATCAAAAAGTATTTTTCCCTCCAAAGTATTTTGTAAACAAATTAACAACCTTATTTGATAACGACGACCATTTTAAAAGATCTGGTGGTTACGCTTGGGTTGAAAACTGGGCAATTTTACGCTATAATGGTAAAGATGAAGGTAGGTTTAAATGGCATACAGATGATTTGGATTTCTTTTTATATAATGATGATCATGTAGATGATGCTGGCAGACCTGATGTAGAAAAAATTTTTATTCATAATGCAAGACCAAAAAGAAAAATATCGATCTCTATTCAATTAAATAATCAAAATGAATTTGAAGGTGGTGAACTACTTATTCAACGCAATACAGAGAAAGCCGAGTTTTTTGAAGGGGGAGAGCTATCACATGAGCATAATTATTTACGTCAAACAGCTGACAGAGTAGTTTTAAATAAGGGTGATATGGCTGTTTTTGATTCATGGATGGGACATGAAGTAACACCAGTAAAAAGTGGTATAAGGGATGCATTAGTTATATGGGTGGCAGATAAAGAAGAATGGGACAAGTTCAATTTAATGATGGATGTTTAAGAGGTAAAATACAGGTAAGATATATGACACCATATCAAGTATATCAAAAATATCTGGCCCTTAAACAACATTTTACAAATTTAAAATATGATTACTTTACTTACAATGGTAAAGTTAGAGCATCTGAGCATTCTTTCGAAATAAGAAAAGACAAATACTTTTTTTATAAATTATCGAAGCATAAAGATGTTGAAAATTTTCTAGTTTCTAATATAATAGAAACTGGACCAGACTTTTGGGTTGGGGAGTTAAAAGAAGACGAACCGGAAGAAATCTATACAAGATGGAAAAAAAGAAAGGAATCATTAACATACACTTTTAAAGATGACCTTTCAAGACTTGAAGAAGATTTTGATAAAAATTTCGTAGTTGAAAAATATGGACATCCTCATCTCTTAAGACTTTATCTTCGTAAAGAAGTTTGTATTGAAACTATGTGTATCTTAGATATGCTAGTCAATTATAGTAATAGTTGGAATAAAAAGTTACAAAAAGACTTGATTTGGGAAGATAAATATACTATAATAAAGAAATATAGACCTTTCTTATCAATTGATACTGATAAGTTTAGAGCTATAACTCTTAATTATTTTCGTAATGAATAATGTGGATAAACCGTAAATATAACGCTATACGTAAGGAGAAAAAATATGGCAACTTCATTTGAAGCGCTCAAGAAGAACTCGGCTTCTGAGCTTACTAAACTCACCGAGGCACTTAATAAACTAGAAAGCCCACAGCAACAAAATGGACCAGATGATAGAATCTGGAAACCAGATGTAGACAAGGCTGGTAATGGTTATGCAGTAATTAGATTTTTACCTGCACCTGAAGGTGAAGATGTACCATTTGTAAGAGTATGGGATCATGGATTCCAAGGACCTCAAGGTCAATGGTATATTGAAAAATCTCTAACTACTATTGGTCAAAAAGATCCAGTATCAGAATATAACACAATGTTATGGAACTCTGGTATTGAGTCTAATAAAGACTTAGTGAGAAAATATAAAAGGAGATTATCCTTTTATTCAAATATCTACGTTGTAAAAGATCCTACAAGACCTGAAAACGAAGGTAAAGTGTTTCTATTCAAATATGGTAAAAAGATCTTTGAGAAATTAAATGATCTTATGAACCCTCAATTTGAGGATGAAAGTCCTGTTAACCCATTTGATCTTTGGGGAGGTGCAAACCTTAAACTAAAAATCAGAAATGTAGAAGGTTACAGGAACTATGATAAATCGGAGTTTGAAGAATCAGCACCTTTAAGCAGTGATGATTCTCTTTTAGAAACTGTTTGGAAATCTCAATACTCATTGAGTGATTTTGTTGAACCAAGCAATTTCAAATCATATGATGAACTTAAAACTAAACTATATAGAGTTTTAGCTTTAGGTGAAAGTGCTGCAGATGAACAACCTCAAGTTCAAGCACCAGTACAAAGAGAAGTGAGTGCTCCGACTATACCAACTACATCAGCTGAAACAGAGTCCTTTGATTCATCTGATGACGACGACACAATGTCGTTCTTTCAAAAACTAGCTGAATAGCTTGTCTCTTCTGGGGTGGTGAAAACCACCCTTCTTTACTTTGAAAATCTGATTACTGTTGGAGTAGTACCTCTTGATACTCGGTACTGTTTGGTTTCAATATTGTTGCTAAGTGCTGTAGTATTACCACCTGTATTTACAACATTATTTACATTCTGAGATACTACATTTGCAATAGATTCTGATAATGCCTGTTCATCTAAAACTTTACCAGATGATCCCCCTTGGAATATATTTACTGCTTTAGATATATCTGCTAATTTTTTATGATCTAAGTTTTGTATTTGTTTTAATTTATCAATTAATTTTTGAAGATTCTCATCTTTAAATTCTCTACCTTCTAAATTCTTTAATAAATCATCTGTTGAGCCTACAAAATCTTTAAATACTATAAGTTCTGGACCACCAAATTTTGATAGATCTGTCATTGCGGTGCCTAGTTCACTTAAAGGTTCGATAGCTGATTCAAAGTCACTTGTTGTTATCCAGCCTGTTAATTGACCCCAAATATTTTTTAACCCTTTAAATGCACCTTCTAAAAATGTATCATTTTCATCAATTCTATCAAGCCCAGTTAAATTATCAATTAATTCACGTACACCATCACCCATATAACCCATTGACTTAACTGTATCTTCATTAAAGTTTAATTTGGAAATATCATCCATACCAGCCGCAAATTCTTCTAAATCATCTGATATCATACTTAATTGAAATGAGGATAAAAAGCTACTAAAACCACCTAATAAATCAGCAAACCCCGTACCTATTAGTTTACCTTTATCAGCAAACATAACTGCATCAACACTGTTTAATTTATTAATTGTTTCACTTAACCCACCAATCTCATCTTCTATAGATGATAAAACAAGCCCTTCTTTTAAGCTATTAAACCCTCCTAATAAACTACCAAATCCTGTACCAAGTTGTTCACCTGTAGTTATAAATTTAGCTGAATCAGTTTTATTTAAACTATCCACACCAGATGCTATAACACCAAGATTATCGTCTATAAGTTTAGCTGTTAAAGTATCAAATATGGATCCCATACCGGTAAGCAACTTATTAATACCCTTACCAGCAGTTTCCATATCAGTTTCAAAACTGCTATCAATTTCTGCGTTATTTAATGCAGTAATACCTGTTGCTAATACACCTAAATTATCATCTATAAATTGTAATGTGAATGAACCAAACAGATTTTTAAATCCTGATTGTTCACTCATAAATGCTGATAATCCTCTACCAGCAGCTCCCATATCATCTTCAAAGTTGCTGTTAAGTTTTACAGTGTTAAATGCTTCAATACCTCTTGCTAAAGGTACTAAACTTTCATCAACCAACTTAACTGTTATACCAGCTAAAATATTTGTATCAACATTATTTAAAAATGCATTAATTCCATCAGCTGCTCTTGATAAATTTTCTTCATCAAATTCTGTATCATTTAATGCTTTCATACCAGCTGCTAAATCAGTAAATTGTGTTTTAGCTAATAACATTAAATTGATAGTACCACCAAAAGAGGTTGCACCAGTTAGTTGACCTAATGCATAACCTAGTTCTTCAAATTTTTCTTTATCAATATCTAATTTATTAAGTTGATCTATACCCGTTGATGTTTCTTGTAGCCCTTTGCCGAATACTTCTACTGCTTTTGCTCCAATATAAAGAGCACCAGTTATGGTTGCTAAACCTAAACCTACTGCACCTAAACCTAAACCAACACCACCTAATGTACCAGCTACAGCACCACCTGCAGCACCACCTGCAGCCCCTCCTGCAGCTCTACTGGCCCCTCTTCCACCTACTAATCCAGCAAGTGTTGACATAAAACCACCCGTAGCTTTATCTGCTTTTTCTGTTTCGTCTGTGTAAGTTTTTAATCCTTTAGTGTCTGGGCTGATTACTATATCACCATCTTTCTTTTTACCTTTAGGTTGAATAGATTTTGCACCTGAATCTTCCTTCAGCTCAGTAAAATAACTACTTACTGGTTCAAAAAGTGATATTAATTTATCAAATTGTCCAATTTGTATATTTAACTTATCATTTGCACCATCAAATGATAATGCTAATTCACCCATCTCTTCTCTTAAAGTAGAGGCGAGATCATTATTACCTTCTATGATAGCTTTTTGTAATGAATTAAATGTTTGAACTTGTTTACCTATGATACCAAAAACTTGAGACGCCGTTTTATCTCCATTCCCTCTTGGTAATGGTTTTCTCGGCCCGTTTGGTTTTTTAGTATCTTCAGCCATTAATTTTTACCAAATGCTCTTCCAGCTTCACTAATACCAAATGCACCTAATGTAACTACCACAAATGATGTATAAATTGTATCAGAGATAACTAAGTCTTGACCCATAAATGCAGTGATTAAATCACATATACCGAAAATTGTCATTAATGCAAATGATATAAATCCAATAATTGCTTTTTCGTTTACATCATTATCATCTAAAAAAATGTCCATAAATTTTCTTTCGGGTGGTGCAAGTCTTTTTTTAGCTTCTGCAGCCTCAAGTTGCATTTCTCTAATGGTATCTTCAGCTTTATCAAGCTTATCGATTAACCCCATATATTTGTCGAGATCTATCTCAACTTCGTTTCTACTATTATCTTTAGCCATTATGTTTTTTCCTCAGTTCTTCTTGTTGCTTTAACCAATCAATTAATAACTCTATGTAAATATCCCTCTCAAAAGGGTACATAGCCTCTAACTCTGTTAAAGAGTATTTATGATGCTGAACAAGATTAAACTGGGTTTGATAATAGTTACCTAAGTCGTTATGACTTAGGCATACATAAAAAAATCGTTAAGCCCACTTAAAGTTTTTGTTTTTTCTTCTCCAGCAGCATTAACATAATGTAAGTCATAAGATAATTGCGGTATTTTTGCAATATATTCTTGTATCTGTTTAAAGTTCTGGGTGGTTAAAGAGTCAAAAAATTCTCTTCTTTCATCCGGACTATAATCTTTTAACAAATAGACTTCATCACCATCATCACTATAAACAGAATCAACTGCATTCGATACTAATTCAAAAGCAATGTTTGCAGGATTCTCTTTGAATATTTCATCAGAAAAATCATGATTTTCTTTATATTCAGGAAACTTTAATTTTAACCAGTACTTATCTGATATTTGTATTTTATCATTTGGTACTTTAGATACATCTAATTCTACTTCATCTAAATCCAATTCTACTTCTACATAACCTGTTTCACCTTCTACCACTTCTTTTGTTTCATCAACAATATTAAGTTTTACAATATTATTAACAGACAATGCTCGTAATTTTAAAAATATATAATCCACTTCAAAAGCAGGTAATGTTTCTAAGTTTGTACCACATACTATACAGTTTCTTAAAACTGTTTTTACTGCATCAACTATTGCAGTCATTTTTTTCTCGTTTTGTGCAAAAAGTAAAAGCTTTTCTTCTTTTACCGTAAAAGGTCTTATTTTGATTTTCTTTTTACTGTAAGGTAAAAACACCTCTGTTGTGGGTGAATCAAGTTTTGGTAAGCTCATTATATCTCCTAATCAAATAAATTTAATAATGTTTTACCATTATTAATCACATTCAAAGCGTCTTGAACGCCTCTTGGTTTTTTAATAGATTTCACTATTTCAGCTGCTCCTTTCATTTTAGCAATAAACTGGAATAAATTTAATCCACGTTTTCTTTCACCACCCTCTGCAATATCAGATGTAGATGGCATCATTGTTCTATATGATAACTGGGTTTGTATTAAAGCAATTTCATTATTTTGTTGCCAGCCATAATCGATTGAACCAATATTTAAAATTGCACAGTCATAAAATTTGTATGTTAAAATAGTTCCACCTTTAGGTTCAAAAACTTCTAATGTTACATCCATAGCATAATCATCAAAATATCCAGTTTCACCAAAATAAGAAGCACCACCATCAGGCATTGGTACTGATCCTATTTCACCCGCATTAAGAGCATATTGAGCATGTCGTTGTGCCCATTTTGTTAAAAATTCAATTACCTGATTAGTATTATCTAGAAAAAATTCTAAAGATAAAGCCTGAGGTATATAACCTGTTGTTCTTCTTTCATTAGGACCAAACCCTTGTCTTTTAAATTCTGTTTGTGAAAAAGCAAACCCTGGCATTGTAGCTCTAGAACAAAGTATTCTTGCTGCATCTAAATTGCTGGTTGTTTTAAATCCATTAGACCCTCTTGGTGGTGAAAAAGATACCATAAACAAATTAGGTACTTGAAGTCCTTGAAATTTATCTACTTGTGATCTAAATTCGTTTACGTTAAATTTTGCCATTCCATTTTAACCTTGAATCTTCCCAAACTTGATTTACGTTTGGTACTTTTCTGAAGTCTTGTAAAGGTAATGATATTACATACTGCCATTCTTCTGGATGTATTTTAATCATTCTTCCTCTTATATGATTATTTAGGTACTTTTTAATACATGCTTTATAATAAAGCTTACTTGTACCAGTTGATCTAACTTTATCATAATCAATATCTAGATAAGTTTTATCAGTTAATACATTTTCATCTCTAAATTCTAAAAGCTGTTTCATAAAAAGCCCCCGTTCTCTATAGGGTAAATAATGAAAATTTAACCCTAAACAGTAAGTTGGAGTGACGTCTATAATTGCTGAAATAGGAAATCTATCATAATATGGCAGTGAATTTTTATTTTTATTTTTTGGATCATATTTAAATAAAAAAATATCACCAGGTTTAAATGGTAATTCTTTATAATTATCTATTAATGATTTTCTTCTAAATAAGTTATCAACGATGGGTAAATCAGCATCTTCTGTTTCTTTTGCTTTTTGTTGAAAGTATAAACGAGATTTATTTGAACCGTCTTGAATA
>Ga0129345_1000154_pt1 | contig 23372 bp, 28 predicted proteins | sample CPBDNA_FD_94425 | JGI IMG/M metagenome (GOLD analysis project Ga0129345, IMG submission 94425) | Freshwater to marine salinity gradient microbial communities from Chesapeake Bay, USA - CPBay_Sum_20_0.8_DNA | ecosystem: Environmental > Aquatic > Marine > Coastal | place: USA: Chesapeake Bay...
CACTAATACACGGATCTGATTGTGGAATGGTAAAAGCTGGACTCTGTGATGAATTACCGGCTTCATCAAAAGCTATGACATATATAAGTTGATCTGCACAAGTCATATCATATTCTGGAGTCACAAGTAGTTTCGAGTCTGAAATACTAACATGAGTTGATAAAGCACCATTGACATATACTTCATACGAAACAATACCGACATTGTCTGTAACGGAAGGCATGTTGAGATTAAACAGTGATCCAATCTCTGAGGCAAAAGGTGGTTGTTCTTCATTCCAAACTGGAGGCTCTATATCTGGACCTGTAGGCACGGTAGTAGTCGTTGTTACGGGTACAGTTGTCGTAGAGGAAGTCTGGAGATACGCGCTCTCCCCAAGAAGTAGTTTAGGAAAAGTATTCACTCCAACCATTCCATCAACAACAAGTCCTGCTTTTTCTTGAAAAGCTTTAATTGCTAGTTGCGTTGCTTGGTCGTTTATACCAGTTGGTTCACCTTCTAAAAGACCTAAAGCAATTAGTTTTTCTTGAATATAAATTGTAAAGGGATCATCTACAACTTCTGCTTGTGCTAGAGATGGAAGAAAAAGGCTAAAAAATACAAGAAATAAAATAAGCTTATTGATTATATATTATATCAAAAATTACAATATTATCAAATAAAAATTATTTGGATATTGCAAAAGATCGAGAAGAACAATTAAGATATTCAGGAAAAATAGTAGGTGATGACACTAAAGAACACCCTTTCTGGATGGAAGGTAACGCAGTTTACTTTTCACATAGATATTATTCAAAAAGTATTAGTGATATAACACATTTTAAATATGAAATGGAAAGAGGTTTATTTGGCTGTTACTGTGGTGATAGAAGCTCACCAATAATCGATAGATATCTTAATGGTCCAAAACTATACGATGTAACTTGGGATAGTGATGCAAATGTAGGTTATCAAGTAGGTGCTTGGTTTGTTGCATATTTAGCAAATATTCATGGTGATGATACGATTTTAGATTTTTGGTTTAACACACAAACTAAAAAACTATTTCCTGAAAATTTCAAAGAAACATTTGGTAAAGACTACAAAACATACATAGATGAATTTGAATCATTTATAAGAAATAATGACAGATCAGCTATTCTAGCAATCTTGCCTAATGATGCTTAAGTAAATGAATTAAAGTTTAATTTTTAAAATTCTATTTTCTTTTTATTGTGTCTAGAGGCAGAATCGAACTGCCGACCCCTTGTTTTTCAGTCAAGGTATCTACCAAAAAATAAAAAGCAGCTAAATTAATAATTTAATTTTTCTTAAATTTATTAATATATAACTACATGAAAAAACTTGTTTTATTCATAATCTTTTTTATAAGCTGCACAGGTAGTTCGTATGAAAGATTAGATCAATCAATAGCTTATGAAGAACTTTTAAATGATAACAGTATTAACTTAATAGATGTAAGAGAACCATCAGAGTTTGCTACAGGATATATTTTTGGTGCTCAGTTAATTCCATTAAACACAATCGAGAGCACAATAGAAAATACCATACCAGAAAAAGATACAAAAATATTTGTTTATTGTCGAAGTGGGAATAGAAGTGCCCAAGCAGCACAAATTCTTGCAAATTTAGGATATACAAATGTATATGATATTGGTGGAATTATTGACTGGGAGTATGGAATAGTAAATAATTAATCATTTATTGATTTACTAGCAATGCTTTTTATTCTTTCATAGCTTTCAGTAGTACCAAAAAAAGTTAAAACATCTCCAGATTTGAGCACAAGTGAACCATTAGCTATAAGTTCTTCGTCTCGTCTAGAAACCGATACTAAAACTGATTGGCTAGGTAGTTTTATACTTGCCAACTGTTTGTCTTGTATAGGTGAGTTATCAGGTAAAACAACTTCGAAAAATTTATTCGATGTTGTTTTTAATTTTGTAGAATTCAATTTCTCAGTGTCAGTTAGTAAGTAGGCTGAAGACACATGTGATTTAGAAAATATAGCAACAAATTTTTCATTCGATGAAAACACAGGAACTCGATCAAAACCAAACTTAACCATTTGGGAGACAACACTAGAAACGGTATCTTCTTCATACACTTTAAATGGAATCGTTATCAAATACTCATCAAGTGTTGAAGAAGGCTCTCCAGATTGAAGTGAGCGTAAAGAGACCATACCTTTATATGAACCTTCATCAAGTACAGCAGTACCTAATATTTTTAAGTTTTGAAGTGAAGTTATAGCTTTTGAACTTGATATATCAATATTTAAGGTATCAATATTGTAAGCAGCCACTTGTTTAACCATTACGCTATCTAATACATCTACAGTTTGAAAAGATTTTAATTGTTTACCTTTTTGTAATATTGGCCATTCGTACATACCATATTTCACTACTCTCTCTGAGACAATAGTTGAGATAATTGCCCCAAACATTAGCGGTACTACTAAACCATAATCTCCAGTAATTTCAAAAACCATAATGATAGAAGTCATTGGAGCTCTTGATATTCCTGCAAATAACGAAGCCATACCAACTATTGCTAACGCGCCAGGTGTTATAGAAGAAAATATTGATGTAGTTGAGAAGATATTGAACATTATTGAACCTAGCAAAGCACCAATTAATAAAGATGGCATCATTGCACCAACAGATAAATTCGAGCCTATGGATAGTGTAGTAAGTAAAAATCTAGTGACTAATAGTATTGCTAAAGAAAGAAGGGTAAAATTTAAACTTTCGCCATTTATAAGATTGCTTAATAGCTCCTCACCTGTACCAAAACTTTCTGGAATAAAATAAATACTTACAGCGAAAACAATTCCTAGAAGTATTGAATAATAAGGTTTAACAATTTGTTGTTTAAAATATTTTGAACTTTGTGAAGTTAGTTGAATAAAGAAACCAGCAAGTAAACCAGAAAGTACTGCTAAAAGCATGTATCCAACTAACTCTACTGCTTGTCCTAATTGATATTCAGGAGCAGATAAAATATTAACATTAAATCCAAAACTCTTTGCAACAACTGCTGCTGATACAGAAGAAACGACGACAACACTCAAGTGTTTAATTGATAATTGTTTAAATATAACTTCCATTGCAAATAAAATTCCTGCTAAAGGTGCATTGAAACTAGCTCCTATTGCTGCACTCACACCAGCCCCCGTAAATGATTTTCTTTCATCTTCATTTAAATTAAATATTTTTGAGATTTTAGAACCAACAGATCCTCCAATATGTACTAACGGACCTTCTTTGCCTCCTGGTACTCCAACACCTAGTAGAAGAGAAGTTATAAGTGTTTTGACTAGGGATACTCTCCCCTTTAAATTTGCATCTTCAATATTCACTAACTCAATGACTTCAGAAGTACCATCTCCTTTTGCTTCTGGAAAACGATTAAGTACTAAATTAGATAAAAATAAAGCAAAAGGTATGACAACAAATAAGTACGTAGTTTCTAATGTTGAAGAAATTTTTTCCCAAAAAATAATTAGATTATCTAAAGCAATAACAAATAAACCTACAGTTAATCCAATGAATAATGCGATTAAAACTAGTGAAATCTGTGGTGGTATTAGCGAAAAATATTTTTTAATATTATTAAACATCAAGCAAAGAATAACCTTTAATACTTCTTAATGCATGAATTAATCTTTTCAAGAAAGAGCTACCTTTCGTTAAAACCTTTACCTTTAAATACATTTTCCTTTGATTTGATTATTCTATTCATTTTAGTTTCACTTTGTTTTGCACCATTGAAATGTAATAAGTAACTTCTTTTTCTACCTGGTGTTAATTGTTCGAATGCTTCTGCAAACTTTTTATCTTTTTTGAATTCAAATAATAATTCTGAGGGAACTTCGTAATCTTCTAGTTTTTTTAGTATGACTTTTTTTCCAGAATCTTCAATATCTATAGCTTCTTTAATGTAGTCAATTATTAATTTTTTACTTTGCTTAGCTTCACTTAGAGTAACAAATTTTAAATATCGACTTGACTGAGAATTTTCAGTACGTTGATTTAATTTATTTTGAGTATCTTTAAACAATTTACCTTTCATGAATTCAATACTGACATAATCTTTAAACGCAGACAAAATAAATATATTTTTACCATTGTATGTATAACAAGGTACATGCCATTTTATTTCTTCAACTGCATTAGTTTTGCTTATTGTATTTCTAAGCTCTTTAAGTATTTCGATCCAATTATGTACTTTACATTCAGGAGTGCTTCCCTTTGAGCATCTACCACATCCTATTTCTAAATATTCTGTTACTGTAACTGGGTGTTTTGGCATATTAAAAGATATTAATTTTTATTTTTTTATTTATCAGTTGAATTAAAAAAATAAAAATTAATTTTTATTTTTTGCTTTATATTTATTTCTTGTACGAATCCATCTGTAACAATTTCTGGAATTGATGAAAAATTATTAGAAGAATACATTTCAAATGGTGAAAAAATTTATAATGCTAATTGTATTGAGTGTCATAAATCTAATTTAGAAGGTTCAGAAGATTGGAAATCTGGAAAAGATGCAGATGGACACATGCTTCCACCACCAATTAATGGCACTGGCCATGCTTGGCACCACTCACCAGAACAATTATTTAATACTGTTAAATTTGGTTTAGTTTATTTTGAACTTAAGTATGAAGGTAAAATGAACGGATTTAAAAATCTTAATGATGACGAAATTTGGATGGTAATAGAATTTATTTATTCTAAATGGCCAGATGATATTAAAAATATTTATAATGAAAATTATTTAGAGTAGTTTTAAAATCTTATTAATGGAAACACCAAAATACCCTAACCCTACTCTTGACTTAAAGATTGACTTATTAAATCATCTCAATTACGCAAGGGAGTATGTTATTTTTAAAGTTAAAGATACTTCAATTGAAAGTGGTATTAAAAAGCTTGGCCACTCGAATACATCTATATTTGGTGTCATACAACATCTAACTTATACAGATGAATATTGGATAAAAAATATATTTAACGGTGAAGATGTTTGGGGTCCTTGGAGCGATGATAATCCAGATGCAGATTATAAAATCAATGAAGGAGAAACTGCTGAAACTTTAATTGAAAATTATAAAAAAGTAATTTATGAAACAAATGAAATAATAAACAAGAATAATCTTGAAAAATTAGCTTCAAGTAAACGTGAGAATGGTTCTCATCCATCACTATATTGGATAATACTTCACTTAATTGACCACACTGCTAGTCATAATGGTCAGCTAGAAATTTATAAAGAAATCATTGATAAAAAAACTTATTAAATATTCATAATTTTTTTACTAAAATAGTCTTTATTCATGGATTTATTTGATATAGCTATACTGCTTTTAACTTTTGAATTAATTTTTCATCGTTTTATCTCTGAGAAAGTATTTTTGTACTCTTTATATTTATCAGTTCTTACTGTTTTAGTTCAATTTTTTGCTGTTGGATACAAATGGCAATATATGCCTCTTTATTTCATAATTATTATATTTTCTGTAAAATACACTATTCAATTTGCACTTCCTAATAAATTTTTAAAATTTTTAAGTATGACATTTTTACTATTCCTCTTTGCTGCATCAACCTTATTGATTTATTTTTTACCAGTCCCTGAATTCACAAATGAAAATGGAGAATACTCTGTTGGCATACAACAAATAATTATTGAACTCGATAAAATTAATCCAGATGCGTTCGTTGAAATTAGTACATTAGAAACTAATACAACTCGAAGTTTGCCAGTTGATATTTACTATCCATCATATATAGATACAGATCCAATTCAGTTAGTTCGAGACAGTAAAAGTAATTGGGGACAATCTGTGGTCAAATACTTAAACCGTGCATGGGAGATTGCTATTCCAGAATTTATTTTAAACCACTTACAACTTTCCTCATTTAATGTAGGTGTTGAAATAGAACCGATTAGTAATACTCTACCTGTACTGGTTTATTCACATGGGTGGGCTGGTGAGAAAATATTTGCAGCAGATCAATTGATGAATTTAGCTGCAAATGGATATTATGTTGTTGCAATAGACCACACGGGTCTTGCAATGTTTAGTGACTTACCGAGTGGTACTGTCTTTAACACTGGCTCATCAGAACAATCATCAGATGTAGTTGGTGTGATGGAGGCAATGGCTACAGATATTGTAGATACACTTGATTATCTAAAAAATAATGAATTCTTTGCTGATTTTAATAACATATCAGTGATGGGGCACTCTACTGGCGCTGGTGCTATACAACTTTACTGTCTTGAACATAGTTGTAATACTATTATTTTCCAGGACCCATTTTTAACTCCGATTTATGAAAAGTTTGGTTCGTTTGAAGTATTAAATAACTCATATTTTATTTATAGTGAGGATTGGTACTCAGGGTATCTAGATTCTAATGAATTAACTGAGATAGAAGTCTTTACTAGTATCAACTCAAATAATAATTATGTTGGATATTACTTAAGTGACTCTAAACATTATGATTTTGTTGCTTTTGGTTCTGTTAGTCCTCTAACAAGTTACACCTTTTTAAAAGGAGCTATACAATATGAAGATTCAGTTTCAACTAATAATTATTTTAATTTACAAGCGATTACAAAGAAACCTATTCAAGAATCTTCTTTGTTACATAAAATTAACAAATAATGAATCTAGAAGGTACTCATTTTCAAATACTAGTTTGGAAAGAAATAGCAAAAATTCCATATGGTAAAACAAAAACTTATAAAGAGTTAGCTATTGCAATAGGTAGACCAAAAAGTGCACGAGCTGTTGCGAATGCTTGTGGAAAAAACCCTTACGCTCCATCGATCCCATGCCACAGAGTTATAAGGTCTGATGGAAAATTAGGTGGGTACAGCGGTAAAGGTGGAATAAAAACAAAACTTAAGCTACTAAAGCAAGAAGGTATACAATTTTAAAATTAAGTTTTAACGTTTAAATTTGCTTTTCTTAATCGAATAGATTGAGGAGTAACCTCAACAAATTCATCGTCACTTATAAATTCTAAACATTGATCCAAAGACATTAACTGCGGTGGTCTTAATGGGATCGTTTCATCAGAACCTGAAGCTCTGTGATTAGTTAATTTCTTTTCCTTAGTTATATTAACTACCAAGTCACCTTCATTATTTCTTTCACCTACAATCATTCCCTTGTAAACCATGGTTCCTGGAGGAACAAATAAAACACCCCTATCTGCCATAGCTAGGCTGGCATAGGAAGTAACTTTACCATCTCTGTCAGAAACCAAAACTCCATTAGAACGTTGAGGAATATCACCTTTCCATGGTTCGTAACCGTCAAATAATGTATTCATTATTCCAGAACCTCTAGTTTCGGTAAGAAATTGATTTCTAAACCCTATCAATCCTCTTGAAGGTATTTTGAACTCTAAAGTTGCTCTGCCAAAACCATTATTCAACAAAGTAACCATTTTTCCCTTTCTCTGTGAAAGATTCTTAGTAACTGTACCAACATATTCTTCAGGTACGTCTATAAAAACATGTTCTATAGGTTCATTTTTTATACCATCAAACTCTTTAATGATTACTTCGGGTCTAGAAACCATTAATTCAAACCCTTCTCTTCTCATAGTTTCAATTAAAACTGCCATTTGTAATTCTCCACGACCACGGACCTCAAAAACATCAGTTTTTGGAGTAGGAAGAACTTGAAGTGAAACATTACTTAATATTTCTTTGTCAAGCCTGTCTTTTAAATTTCTTGAAGTAATAAATTTTCCTTCTTTGCCAGCGAATGGTGAATTATTTACATGAAAAAATACAGATACAGTAGGTTGATCTATTTGAATTCGTGGTAATGGCACAGGGTTTTCATTGCTAGAAATAGTATCGCCAATTTTTATATTTTCGACACCAGCTACAGCAATAATATCACCTGACTCTAGTCGATCTACTTTAACTTTTTCTAATCCTCTAAACGTATAAATTGCTGAGAATTTAATTCCTTTTACTAATGAGTTTTCTTTGCAAAGTGTATAACTTTTATTCATTTCTAAATTTCCACTATCAAGTCTTCCAATAGCAATTTGACCAACATAGGAGTCGTAACCTAAATTTGTGATCAAAAACTGTGGTACACCATCATCATCTGTTTCTGGACCGTTAAAATAATTTAAGATAAGTTCAAATAGTGGTTCTAAATTTTTTGAAGAATCATTCACTTCAATATGAGCTATTCCCTCTTTTGCGTTGGTATAAACTATCGGAAACTCAATTTGATTGTCATTTGCATCTAAATCAATAAACAAATCATATGTTTCTTGTACAACTTCATCAATTCGAGCATCAGCTTTGTCGATTTTATTGATTACAAGAATCACTGGCAAATTTTTTTCTAAAGCTTTTTTAAGCACAAATCGAGTTTGAGGAAGAGGACCCTCACTAGAATCTACTAATAATAAAACACCATCAACAAGGTTTAAACTACGTTCTACCTCTCCACCAAAATCTGCGTGACCTGGTGTATCAACAATATTTATTTTTATATCTTTATACAAAATTGCTGTATTTTTGGATGTGATTGTGATACCTCGCTCTTTTTCTAAATCTCCAGAGTCCATCACTCTTTCTTCTAAAACTTCATGGTCGCTGAATGTACCACTTTGTTTTAATAATCCGTCAACCAAAGTAGTTTTTCCATGGTCAACGTGCGCAATAATAGCAATATTTCGTATATTATTTTTTGGCATAAGAAATCAATTATATTGAAACCTTAGAATATAGGAGTAAATAAACTAGAAGCTATTTTCGCTTTCCGGTACGACCAGTTCTGTAGTCAAATCTACCTTTTCGTTTTAATTGATGCTTTCTTTTTCTTTCTTGTCTGTGTTGTTCGGTAACAGAAATTTCTTCCATAATTTAATATTAGTTGTAATGTAATAATTAGGTAATAAGCCTGTTACCTCAAAAAAGAGTTCAGGAAACTGGACTCTTTTTGTTTTTCATTAACTTTCAGATATATACTTATAAACATGAAAAGAGTTTATACGTTTGGTCATGAACAAGTTGAAAGAAATATAACTGTTGCTGACATGATTGAAAATAAAAAAAATAATATCAAAATGACTCAAGTGACTGCAGCTAATCAAGATGAAGCTGAAATATTATCTGAATCTAATATTGACATGATCATAACAGGAAGTGATTGGTACCAAGATGTTCGAAAAGGTGCTCCTAATACTTTTATTACAGCAGCATTATTTGCTGGAAGGTTTGTAACTCATGATGAAATACTTAGAGGAGCATTTGATGTTGTGATGTCTGGAGCAGATTCAGTACTTACTCCAAGAAGTTTTGATGTCATTGAGATGTTGGCAAAAGAGGGAATGCAAGTACAAGGTCATGTAGGTATGGTGCCTTCAATGGCAACAAAATATGGTGGAATAAGGACTGTTGGTAAAACAGCAGATGAAGCAATATCAATTCTTAAAGATTTGAAAAGACTTGAAAACGCAGGTGCATTTGGTGCAGAAGTAGAATGCGTTGCTGAAGATGCATTAGAAGAAATCAAAAAACATACAAACTTAGTATTAAACTCTTTAGGTTCAGGTACGGGTGGAGATGTAATATTTTTATTCTTTGAAGATATTTGTGGAGAGACAAAAAGTATAAAAAAACCTCGCCATGCAAAAAGTTATGGGGATGGAAACTCAATTAAGGAAAAACTTAAAAATGAGAGATTGCGTTCCATCAAAGCTTTTAAAGATGATGTTTCATCACTTAATTTTCCATCAACTGAGTTCACTGTCAATATGAACAAAGGTGAAAAAGATAAATTGTTAGAAAAATTAGATAATTTTAATTAAATATTTTAGGTATCAGTACTGGGGTATTTTTTTTGTATTCTTCGTATTCCTCTTGATCACCCCATTTTTTATCAGCATTCTTTTCCAAAATAGGAATACCACTAGCTCTTGTTAATAAGAGGTATACAAAAACTGGTGAAGAAAGTGCAAAATACTGAATTCCAGATAACACAGGAAAAGAGATTATCGCTACTCCTGACCATATCAAAATTTCTCCAAAATAGTTAGGATGCCTTGATTTTGACCAGAGTCCTGATGTAATGAACTTTCCATTATTACTTTCATTCATTTTAAATTTCATTTTTTGAGAATCAGAAACAACTTCAAAATAAAATCCAATAAGCCAAACAAAAACTCCAATTAAATAAAAAATATCAATACTTTGATCTGTGTTTGACGTTATCACTACTAATGCTGCTATTGAAGTAAAAGTAATCCACAATGCTTGTAAATTCCAATATCCAAAAAAACGAATAAATGATTTTTTTGCCTCATCAAAACGTTTATCTTTTCCAACTACATGTACTCGTTTAAATAAAAAGGCGCCTAATCTAGATGCCCAAATCAATACCATAACTGCAACCGTTATTGACTTAACAGATTGAAACACACTTGTAAAAGAAGCAAATATTGTGATAAAAATATAAGTTAATGCTGCTGTTATATCAAAGTACTTTTCTGTTTGTAAAATATATGATGGTATAAACGCAATATATTGAATTAAATAAGTAATTAAAACTATAAAAAGATATAGATCAATGCTAGCAATTTGATTATTAGAATTACTTCCAGCTACGCCTAGTAAATAACCAATAAAAATTACAAAAGGTGTAACAATTAATGTTGATTTTTCATATTTATTCACTTGTGGGAGATACAAGATTTGAACTTGTGACCCCTTGCGTGTCGAGCAAGTGCTCTGCCAGACTGAGCTAATCTCCCGTAGTAAAAATATACCATCTATAGAATATTTTAGAAATTATTTTTCGACAGTTAATATCCGCTTACCAAACTTCAAAAACAATCTTTCTGTGACCTCAACTAAAAGATTTAAAATCCACAGTCCTAAATAAATTGATAAAGCAATGTGTATAACTTTACTCAAAATAAAAACTATTCCGATGTAAACAATAATCCACGAAATTGTGAATTTAAATGAATAAATAGGTGATTGAGTTTTCATTAAAATGGAACTTCTTCAAATTTCTCAATAAGAGAAGGGTTGTTATTGCTAGGGTTATTTACAGCTTTATTTACTTTATAAAATTCAATAATTTCATACTCTTGGATTGATAAAGTTGAATATAATTCCTCAGTATCTATTTCTGAAATCCACAATTTTTTAGTTTCACTATTTAAAATAAAAGGTGTTCTATTGTGCACAACAGATAAGGCTGGTTGTGCTTCTCTTGTAATAATAGAGATTTCGTTTCTTCCGTCTGATCTGTTCCAATATAATCCAGCTGCAAACATTATTTTTTGATTACTGTGTTTAAAAAAGTATGGTTGTTTTGAATCATTTTCATTTTTCCACTCATACCATCCAGAAATTGGGACTAAACATCTGGAATTTTGAAATGCAGATATAAATGTTTTCTTTTCAAGTATCGTTTCAAATCTTGTATTAAATAAAGGTCTAGAATTGCTTTGTTGTTTAAGCCATTCTGGTAAATATCCCCAGGTAGATAATTGAATACTGTTGTTTATTATCACAGGTACTTCTGCTTGAGGTGGCAAATTGTAGTGTGTTTCAAAAGAAAAATTTTCAATATTACTTAAATTTGAAAATTCATCCTGTGAAACTTCAACATAATATCTTCCGCACATTATATATCTAGTATATTAAGGTTTAATATTTCACCATTTGAAAATGTTTGGTGTGAATCTTGATAAATAATATGTATATTATTTTCCCCTATTATTTCAATATTTTCATTATCAATACAAAAATATGTATTTTTTTCAAGACAGATTAATTTATACTTTCCACGATTTAATAACTTCACAGTATTGTTAATCCACGAATAAAATGATTCTCCATAATGTGGTATCACTATTGAATTTTTAATATAATTTAAACCCTTGCCTTTAATCATCTTCTCAGAAAAAATCATTGCACCTGCACTACAACCAGCTAAAATTCCATCTCTCTTCAATAAATCTTTTAATGCTGTCTCAAACTTTGTATTTTTAATCGAAGAATATAGATGTGATGGATTTCCACCTGAAAAATATATAAAATTAGAATTTGTAACTGCATCTAGGACTTCTTTTGAATTTAAATCTTGAATATTGCGAGCATTAAAGTTAACGTGATCTACTGAAATTGATTTGAAATGATTGATTGCTAAATTTTCCCAATATTTTAAACGATCTTCAGATTCTAAGCCTGCAGCAGTTGGAAAAGTAACTACTTTTGGTTTTTCAGGCAATTTGCTTAAAAGAATTTGGTCATATTTTTTAATTGGCTCTAAATATTCACCGGAACCAGTAATAGCAATCATATTTGGAGGCGACGACCGGAATCGAACCGGTGTACAAGGTTTTGCAGACCTCTGCGTAGCCACTCCGCCACGTCGCCAGATGAGCGGAAGACGGGATTCGAACCCGCGGCCTCAACCTTGGCAAGGTTGCGCTCTACCAGCTGAGCTACTTCCGCGTAATTTATATATTAATAAAACAAATAAATAATAAAATTAGTTTTTTCCAGTTGAACCGAAACCACCGTCAGAGCGTTCTGAATCCTGTAATTCTGATACTTCTTGAAATGTTAAATTTTCTGCTTTTATTAAAACCAGTTGAGCAATTCTCTCATTTAGTTCAATAGTGTATACAGTATTTGAATAATTCATTAGAGGAACTTTCAATTCTCCTCTGTAACCTGGATCAATTAAACCAGGTGAATTTATAGGTGCGATTAAATGATTACTAGATAGTCCAGAACGAGGCAACACAAAACCCCCTATATTATCAGGTAGTTCAATAGCAATACCTAATGTTACTAAAGTTACTTTTTGAACTTCTAATTGAATTGAACAATCAGAATATAAATCATAACCAATGTCATTTGGATGAGATTTTGTTGGAATTTTTCCAAATTCACTAAGAAGTTTAATATTGATATTAAAATTATCTTTCAATGGTAACCTTTCAATGATGAATGATAGATTGAATTTATTTAAAAATAAAACTACATCAAATAAAATTAAGATTTTAGAACTTCTCGGTTTTGAAAGCGATATTACCTTAGATCAATCTTATATTAAATCAGAAACTCAGATATCAAACGAAGAAGAAGTTGCTAAGCAAACTTTTGAAGATTTATTAAAGATAACAAGCGAAATTCCTATTTCAAAACCTAAACCATCAATGGAAGAGTTATTCTCAAAAAATACTAATATCGTAGACTCAACACCAACTGATACATTTAATCCACTTAACATAACACAACAAATCCAAAAAGTTTGGTCTGATTTAGAAAGTAGAAGAAAATGGGTACTTCCAGCTCTGATTATTATTGCTACAGTACTATCAGTAAGTGCAGTTACTACTAGTTTTTTAAATTATAGAAATCAACAAACAGAAATTATTGAACAAGCTGTTGATTTAACTAATAATTCCAATGAATTTATAAATCTGATTCCAACGCTTATAGAAATATCAACGAATACCTTTTATTCCAAATACGATGTTTCAAATGCTAGTGCTAATTTACAACAAGTTGAGTCATCAATTATAGAATATAATAACAATTTTTTAGTAAGAGATGATATTGAGAATAAAGAACTTGTACAAAACAACATAAATCAAATTTTATTGTTAATAAATGAATTAGATTTGGTATTAAGTTATAGAATATTGATTTCTGAAATTTTAATTTATACAGAATTACCAGTTACAGAAGAAGCAGTAAATATAGAACTATTAACTACAGAATTGTCTTCAATAATCGCCACAAGCAAAGTTAATTTTGGAAATTTACCCGACATTCCAGAGTTTTCAAATCATAAAAATCTTGTTCAAACAGCAATTACTACTGCTGAAGATTTACATGGAAGATATCTTGCAGCCTTAAGAAATAACGAATACGACGTTGCAAATTCTATTGCTACAGCAATTTTTCTTAATAAAGATACGGAAGTTGCAGCTTTTGAAAAATCTTTAGAAGCTTTTAAAGAGAAAAGTTTATTAAATTACGAAAAAATAGATAAACTTCCTTAAAATTATTTATTAAAGCTCTGCTACTTCTTTTTCGAAGTCTGAAGCATCTGAAAATTCTTTATAAACTGACGCAAATCTTAAATAAGCTACTTTATTTACTTCTTTTAGATTTTTTAGAACTGTTTCACCAATAAACTCACTCTTAACTTTAATACCCTGTTCCTTAATTTCATTATGAATATTGTCGACAAGAGTTTTTAGTTGTTTTTCATTAAGATCAAGGCCACCAAAAGCACTTTCTACACCTTTATAAAGCTTTTGGTAATTAAATTCTTGGATTTCACCGCTTCTTTTCTGAACTAATAGACCAATTTCTGCTTTTTCGTAAGTAGTAAAGCGAATTTTACACTTAGAGCATTCTCTTCTTCGTCGAATAGAGTGACCATCAGTGTTTTTTCTAGAATCTATAACACTAGTTTCTACTTTATTACAGTAAGGACATACCATATATAGTAATAATTATACTAAATACAGTATGTAGTATCAAATATTTTGTGGAATATATAAAATATCGTCCTCAAAAATAATAGAATTCTTCAAATTATTCAAATTCTTAATTTCAAGGATAAACTTTTCATTATTTTTAGCATTAAATTGTTTAGCAATACTCCATAAAGTATCACCTTTTTGTACTGTGTATGTGCTTATTTCATTATTCAGTTCATTTTCTAATGGAGATTTAGAAATTTTTACATTCAAAAATGACATAAATATTACAAAAATAAAAAAGATAAATTTAATTTTCATATTTACAACATACATATTTAATATGACAAAATTTAATCGAACATTTGTTCTAATTTGTGTTATAATTTACATATGAATTCAAAACAAAATGAAATTTTAACTTTTATAAAACATAAAATAAAAAAGGATGGTCAATCTCCTTCCGTCAGAGAGATTGCCGAAGCTGTAAATTTAAAATCCACAAGTTCAGTACAACATCACATAAACAATTTAATAGAAAAAGGTCTTCTTGATAAAAGAAATAGACAATCTAGATCAATTAGCAGCACTGAACCGCTTTCATCATTAAATTTCATACCGATAATTGGACAAATTTCAGCTGGAACACCTTTGTTGGCTGAAGAAAATAGAATTGGTGAAATTCCTTACCCAGAAGAAAAATATAATAAAGAACTCTTTGCGTTAAAAATATCAGGTGATTCAATGATTGAAGCTGGTATTTTTGATGGGGATGTTGTAGTGGTTGATAAAAATAAAATACCTAAAAATGGTGATATAGGTGCTTTCATGGTTTATGAAAATGAAGCTACAGTAAAATATCTAGATACTATTGCTGGTAAAAAATATTTAATTCCTGCAAATAAAAGTTATGAGAATCTGCTAGTTGATGAAAATGTAGAGCCTATTGGAAAAGTAGTTAGTTTATTCAGAGATATCTAACTTCGCCAGATAAATATAGAATTTCATTTTCATATCTTAAAGATATATCACCACCAGGATAGTTGACTATACCTTCATCGCCTATAATTTTTTCTTTACTCAAATAATTAAACATGCATAATGCACCGGAACCACATGCATCTGTTTCTCCAACTCCACGTTCATATACACGTGCATTTATAAAATTATTTTCTAATACTTCATAAATTTCTATATTTACTCCATCGGGAAAATGATCTGAAGATAAAACTTTTTTACTTAACGCTGGTAAATCTATGTCTTTAACTGAACTTACATTTATTAAAAAGTGAGGATTCCCAACAGAAGAAGTTATACCTGTAACATCTTCAATTTTTAGTGGAGTTTTATTATAACTCGGTATTGGGGCTTCTATTTCAACTATGTTTTCTTTTACAGTTACAGGTATTTCACCTACTGGTGCTACAACTATAAATTTACTTGAGTCAACGAAATTATTGTCTATAGAATATTTAGCTGTACATCTAACACCATTAACACATAGTTCAGCTTTTGTTCCATCATTATTGTAATAATGCATTTTTACTGAATTATTAGAAAGTTTTTCAACAAAAATTACACCGTCAACATCAATTTCAGCATCGCTAACAAGAGCAATAATTTGAATTTCTGAAACTTCACCCTCATATTCTCCAACAATAAAATCGTTACCAGTGCCTGACATAAAAGCAAAATTACTCATTTATAATGTCCATCATTTCTTTATATACAATATTTTCATCAGATGTGTTCAACATTTTAATTTTACTTTCTTTTTTGAACCAAGTTATTTGCTTTTTCGCAAGTCTGTTAGTCTTGAGATTAATATTTTCCTCTATATCTCCACTTTCATTTAATCCGATAGCTTGAAGAACTGTCTTTGAAGGATTTTTTAAAGAATCTATTTCAAGTAATAAACCTGTGTTAAGCATATTTTTTGTTCTATTTCTAATGTTTTCCTTATAGTCTGGATGATTCCAAAAAACACCAACATACTTTGTTGGCATACATAAATCAGGAAAAACATATTTTGATTCATTCAACATAAAATCTTCAATATTTCTTATTAATCTTCTCTTGTTTAGTTCGATTTCAGGAAGAGGTATTTCGTTTACCTCATGAAATTTAAGCAAATTGTCGTAATTAAGTTGTTCTAATTCCGCTCTTATAGTTGGATCTGTTGGTTTGAATTCATATTTATCAATCATAGCTTTTATATATAATCCAGTACCTCCAACAGCTAAGATATCTTCCGTAAATGATTTAGATGGAATATCTTCTTTTATTAAATAATTTAGATAATCTATAACTGAAAAATTTTGTGTTGTTTCAGCTATGTTTAAACCATAATATCTTACTTGAGCTTGCATAACTTCTGTAGGTTTAGCAGTTAAAACATTTAGATTTTTGTAAACAGCCATAGAGTCTACTGAAAGAATAGACATACCAAGTTCAAGTGCTATCTTGTGAGCTAAATTAGATTTACCAGAAGCAGTGATTCCTGTTAAAAAATAAATCAATTAAATCAGTTTTGCTTTTAAGTAAAATGGTGTTGAATCATATATTATTACATCAACTAAATCACCAAATTTTATGTCGGCTTCTTTAATGTGAGTTATTTGACCACTATCAATTTTTCCTGAAAGAACACTCTGATCTTTTTTTGATTGATTTTCAATAAGAACTTTTTGATTAGTACCTACAAATCTTGAATATCTCTCTGTACTAATTTCAGTTTGAATTTCTTTTAATTTATTAAACCTTTCGTCAATAACTTTTTTTTCAACAAATTTATCGACCATGTCAAAAGCTGGAGTACCTGGTCTTGGGGAGAATTTAAACATATAAACAGAATCAAATTTGGAATACCTAACAACTTCTAAAGTATCTTCAAAATCCTTATCTGTTTCAGAAGGGAACCCAACTATGATATCTGAAGTTAATGATACATCTTTGTTTATAGAACGTATTAAATCAATTTTTTCAAGATATCTTTCTTTACTATAACCTCTGTGCATCTTAGAAAGTATTTTAGAACTTCCACTTTGTAGGGGAACATGTATCTGTTTACATACTTTTTCTAAATCTCTAACTGCAATTAATGTTTCTTCCTTAAAATCTTTTGGGTGTGGTGAAGTAAATCTTATTCTCTCTAATCCTTCTATTTCATTTAATTTTTCTAATAACTGTGAAAAATACGGTCTTGCTTTACCATCAATTCTTAAATCCCTTCCATAGGAATTTACATTTTGTCCTAGTAGTGTTATTTCTTTTACACCTTCTTGTACTAATTGTTTTGCTTCGTTCACTATATCTGCAGGACGACGACTAATCTCTTCACCTCTTACTGAAGGAACTATACAAAATGTACAAGAATTATTGCAACCAATTTGTATAGTTAACCAAGCAGAATATTCTGATTCCCTGATAGATGGTGCGTCAGTAGGTAAGGTAGAAATCTCATCTAGTATTTCAGTTACCGGTCCCCAATCTTCAGCCTGGTTTAAAAGATTTATTACGTTTGTTAAATTATGAGTTCCTAAAACTACATCCACCCATGGCGCTCTTTTTCTTACAAGTTCTTTGTCTTTCTGAGCTGCACATCCACCAACTAAAAGTCTTCTACTAGTTACTAAGTTTTTCCACTTTTTAAGTTGTCCCAAAGTACCGTACAATTTATCATCAGCGTTTTCTCTTATTGTGCAAGTATTCACAAATAATACATCTGCTGAATCTTCATTTGCAGCTTGAAGCATACCATCAGCTTCAAATAGGCCAGCAATTCGCTCTGAATCATGTTCATTCATCTGACAACCAAAAGTTTTTACAAAATATTTTTTACCTATACGAGAAGGCTTAGTTGTTAACTTTGATTTAATTTCAACTGTTTGTTCCACAATTGAATTATAAAAAAGATTCTTGCTAACTTTTTAATTATTCTGCTGAATTAGTTTCTTCTGAATCTTCCTCAACTTTTGGTTCTTCATCAGATTCTATAAGGCCAACAGCTTTGTAAACGTCGGTCTCTAACTGTAATGCAATATCTGCATTTTCACGTAAAAATCTTTTAGAGTTTTCTTTTCCTTGTCCAAGCTGAACATCATCATATGTAAACCATGCGCCAGCTTTTGATACAATTCCATGTTCTACACCAACGTCAATCAAACTACCTTCTCTAGATATACCTTGGCCAAACATAATATCAAATTCAGCTTCTCTGAATGGAGGGGCTACCTTATTTTTAACAATTTTAGCTCTAACTCTATTACCTATTTGTTCAGGACCAACTTTAAGAGTTTCAATTCTTCTAACATCTATACGTACAGATGCATAAAATTTAAGTGCTCTACCTCCACTAGTTGTTTCTGGAGATCCCCACATGACACCAATTTTTTCTCTAATTTGATTGATAAAAATAACAGTAGTTTTAGATTTATTTATTGAACCAGTAAGCTTTCTTAATGCTTGTGACATTAATCTTGCTTGCAAACCAACATGAGTATCACCCATTTCACCATCTATTTCAGCTTTTGGTACTAATGCAGCTACAGAGTCAATAACAACTAAGTCAAGACCACCGGATTGTATTAACATATCAGCAATTTCTAATGCCTGCTCTCCTGTATCAGGCTGTGATACTAATAATTCATCTACATCAACTCCTAATGCTCGAGCATAAATAGGATCTAAAGCATGTTCAGCATCTATAAATGCAGCGACGCCACCTGCTTTTTGTGCCTCAGCTGCGACATGTAGTGATAAAGTTGTTTTACCTGAACTTTCTGGACCATATATCTCAACTACTCTACCTTTTGGAATTCCACCAATACCAAGTGCTAAATCTATTGCAATTGCTCCAGTAGAAATCGCTGGTATTCTTTTGATTTGATCTGCTCCAAGACGCATTAACGCACCTTCTCCAAATTGTTTTTCTATTTGGGAAAACACTGTGTCTATTTTTTTTGCCCTGTCTTTATCCATTATTAATCTCCTCTTATTTACATTAATAAATTCAAATATAAAATCTTTATATGACAAATTTTAGTCGAACATTTGTTCGAGTCAAGAATTAAATAATATTTAATAGATCCCATATTGCATTATTTACACTTCTTTCAATAATATCTTGTCTACTACCACGTAAATGATGTGTTAATTCGGTTGTTTTTCCTTCAAAAGTTATAGAAATGAATATTTCACCAATTTTGTAATTACTTGAGGGAATTGGTCCTGCCTCTCCTAAAATTGCTAACGAGATATCTGTATTGTATAAATTTATAGATTTTTCAGCTAATTTAGTAGTTAAAGAGACCCAGTCATCAGTTATCTGCTCCCCTAAAAATAATTCTTTAGCTTGAGATGTATAGAGAGTATTTGATGCAATTAAAAAATTGCTAGCACCGGGATATTTAATTAGTTCGGAAGACAGGTTGCCACCAGTTATGCTTTCTACTAATGAAATGGATAATTTTCTGTCTTGCAGTTTATTAATAAGTACTTTTGATGGCGAAATATTTTCAAAGCTTAATATATCTGACTGAAAATTTTTATTTATATTTTCTAAAAATAAATTTAACTCATCTTTCTCAACTGAGTTTTTATCATAACGTAATTTGATTACTCCTTTACTTGCTAAATAAGCGATATCTAAATTTTTAGGTTTAAACTGGGTTATTTTTTCTGAGAGTGACGATTCAGCTTGGTTATAAAAAATTATAAAGTCATAATCTTTATTTGTTTTATTAAATAGGTTTGATAAATAAGGTATTACTTCTTCTTCAACAAGTGGAATAAATTCCCTGGGAGGCCCTGGAAGAATAAAAATTGTTTTATTTTCTTTAGTTGAAATTTTAATCCCTGGAGCTGTACCATTTTTGTTTATAAGTTTGACAGCACCGTCTGGTAGTTCCGCTTGTTTTATATTTGTCAAAGGCATTTCTAAACCTCTAGATTCCCACCTAGATTTCATCCAATTTAAATGCTCAGTGTCTAAAATCAAATTTAAATTTAAAGATTCAGAAATAACGTCTTTTGTAAAGTCATCTTCTGTTGGTCCAATACCACCACAAGTTATTACAACATCATTTTCATTTAATAATTTTAGAAATTCTTTTTTTATGTCTTCTTTAATATCAGACACTGTTATTTCAGTGTTCAAAATATAACCATTTGAATATAAAATTTGACCTAAATTTGCAAGATTAGTATTTACTGTATCTCCAAGTAATATCTCAGTTCCAACACTTAATAATGAAATTTTCACATCTTCAGAATAGCAAGGTTGTTTATCAATAAGATTATGATTAAATCATGAAAAAGTTTTTGATAATTTCCTTTTTGTTATTTGTTTCATGTTCTATTAACTCAAATAACAATGAAACAAATACAACTGAACAAGTGAGTGAACAGCTATCAACTGAAGTTACAAATAATGAAAGCTTTGAAGATTCTTTATTAATAAACAATTCTTTCACTTATATAAATAAAAATCTTGAACTTGAAGTTGAAGATATTTCTAATAAAAAAACAATTATTATATTCTGGGCAGACTACTGAAGTATTTGCAGACGGGAGTTACCTGTCATTGAATCAAAATTAGATCAATTTTCTGACGAATATGATGTTATCGCTTTGGCTCATAGTGATTCTGGTCCAACCTTAGAGTGGGTACAAGAAAACTTAATCGGTAAATTAAAAATTGGTTTTTCAACACCTGAGTTGAGAGACTATTTTAAAATTATTGGTCAACCAATAACAATTGTGTTAGATCTAAATGGAGAAATTATCTTTAGAGAATTTGGAGAATTTAAGTACGATAATTTCTAAAACGAAAACATATTTAATACTCTCTATGTAATATAAGACTGTAAGTTAGCGGAGGATATTGATGAAAAAATCAATTATATTACTTCTCATCTTATCTTTAGTTGTTGTTGCTTGTGGCGGGACTACTGAAGAAACAGTTGAGGAAACCGCAGTTGTTACAGAAACCGAAACTCTAGACTCACCAGCAACTACCGCTGCACCGTCTTTAGGTAAAATTACTTTCGGTTTTGTACCTAGTGCGGAACAAACTGAATTACTTGATAACATTCAACCACTTATGAAAGTTCTAAGCGATGGCTTAGGTATTGAAGTAGAGGGTTTTGTTACAAGTGACTATTCAGGATTGTTAGTAGCTATGGGATCTGGGCAAGCAGACATTGGAGCATTTAATACATTAGGTTATGTAAATGCACTTAATGCATTTCCTAAGAGACTTGAAGCTATTGCAAAAGTTGTACGTTACGGCTCAGGTTCATATCACGGAAACTTTTGGACAACAGATGAAAGCGTATGTAAATCAGCACCAGTTATTGGAGCTTTTGAGTGGGTGAATGGAGAAATGACTTTGATAGAAGGTTCTGAATCTACTCCACCTGCAGTAGCTGCTCTACAAGTTGGTTGGGCTTTTGGAGATTCAGGGTTAGTACCTGAAGTATTATCTACAGGAGAAACTGTAAGTCCTGGATATGCTTGTGAAGCTGATTTGGAATCAATGATTGGACAAGAAGTTCTTTTTGTTGAAGAAGGATCAACTTCAGGATACCTTTATCCATCACTTCAATTGAAGAATTTGGGAATTGATTACAAAAACGATATTACTCAAGTTTTTGCTGGTTCTCATGATGGAGTTATAGCAGGTCTGTTAAACGGAGATGCAAAATTTGGTATCACATATGATGATGCGAGAAGAAATTTAAGAAAAACTGACGCAGAAGTTGGAAGAAAAGTGATTGCTATTGGAATCACTGAAGAAATTCCAAACGATGTAGTTGCAGTTAGATCTGATCTACCAGCAGACATCAAAGAAAAGATTTATCAAATTCTTAAAGAATATATTTCTACTGATGAAGGTTTAGCAGTCATGGATGAGATTTATGGATGGACTGACATAGTCGTAGCTGTAAACTCAGAATTTGATGTTGTAAAACAAGCAGCAGAAGAATTTGGATTATACGATAATTAATTTGTAAAAAACCGGGGTGGTTAAACTACTCCGGTTTTTTTTAATTTATATGATTGAATTTAAAAACGTAAGCGTTACATATTCTGGTGGTGTAAAAGCTTTAAAAAATGTATCACTAGAAATAAATGAAGGTGATTTTCTAATTATTGTAGGCATGTCAGGTGCTGGTAAATCGACCCTTTTAAGAACTATCAATAATTTAGTTAAACCTAGCTCAGGCACAGTTATTGTTGATGGTAAAAATGTTACTGAAGCATCTAAAAAAGAATTAAAAGAAATACGTTCTGATATTGGTATGATATTCCAAACATTCAATCTAGTAAATAGATCAACTGTTATGAAGAATGTCTTAACAGGAAGATTAAGTCAAGTTTCAACTTTAAGATCAATTTTAGGACTTTGGCCAAATGAAGATAAAGAGATTGCATTTGAGTCATTGAACAAAGTTGAGATTCTTGAAAAAGCATATGTCAGGGCTTCTAATTTATCAGGAGGACAACAACAAAGAGTTGGAATTGCAAGAGCATTAGCTCAAAAACCTAAAGTTATGTTAGCTGACGAGCCAGTTGCTTCTTTAGATCCAATTACTTCTAGAGTAGTAATGCAGTATCTGAAACAAATAAATCAAGAACTTGGAATTACTACTGTTGTTAATTTACATTTTTTAGATTTAGCTAAAGAATTTGGAGAAAGATTGATTGGTTTGAAAGATGGTGAACTGGTTTATGACGGAAAAGTTCATGATGTTAGTGACGAAGACTTTGAAAATATATACGGTAGAGCAATTAAATCTTCAGACTTATTAGGAGATGATGAATAAACCTAAGAAACCATTACCTTCTCTTTTATCA
>Ga0129345_1000161_pt1 | contig 23015 bp, 18 predicted proteins | sample CPBDNA_FD_94425 | JGI IMG/M metagenome (GOLD analysis project Ga0129345, IMG submission 94425) | Freshwater to marine salinity gradient microbial communities from Chesapeake Bay, USA - CPBay_Sum_20_0.8_DNA | ecosystem: Environmental > Aquatic > Marine > Coastal | place: USA: Chesapeake Bay...
CTAAATAGTTTACGCTATCCATTACGAGTTTTCTAGCAGGACATCACTTGCGTGAATTTCTCTTTCTGTACTTACTCGTTTTACATAGATAGCTTGTAACACACAGAGAGTTGGTATCATCTTGGCTAAGTGCCTCAAAGGTTTTGTATTGTACTCTCAAATTTCAAACCTTATACCTTTATGTGCTACAAGCTACCTACACTATTAGTACGTATATATCGGGGCAACGATATTGTGTAGATAGCTTTAAGAAAAAGATGAAAGTTAGCGAACCAAACAGGAATTACATTGTTTATATGGTTGTTCACATCACTATTGCTATTGATAGTGTTTCCTACCTTATGCGTTCCTTTCATCATTTCCTTTCTTTAATTACAATATCACAACTGTAATTATATGTTGTCTTTTTTTAATAATTTTTTTTCTTTATATTTCCATACATAATAGTTAGTCCAACTTGCTAACCAATTAGCAATAGTTAATGCACCAACTAGATATACAGGTAACAATATCCAAAAATAAATTTCTAATGTATTCATTTTGTATATCCGTAATAACTTATGTTATCCCCGTATATTCCTAAGCTATACCATTTGTCTATTTCTTCTTTTGTAGCTTTAAATGGTACTTTGTTTGATACTTCTAATAACCTATCGCTATCCCAATACCTGTTTTCAAAATCAGTATCGCTATCGGCTTGTGTTAAATCTCTACCGAAAAATTCATTAATTAAATCAACATCTAGTTTACTATTAACAAACTTTCTTGGATAGAAATAGTGTTGGTCATATTCATATTCACTAATGCGAACTGTAAACGTAACCATTGTGTATTCTTCTTCCATTACTTTCCTTTCTAGTCTTTCTTTACACTATCACATATCAAATTTTATGACAACAATAGTTTGCATAAAATAAAGGTATGCTAATGTGGATAGTAGAAAGGGTTAATCAATGAGAGATAAATTAAGTACTACAAAATATTTAGCTTATAGAGAGAAAGTTAGAAAGACTTTACACGATAAAGCTAAAGAACTAAAACTTGATACTACTCTTGCAGATAGCGTTATGGGTGTCGGCAGAGAGATACGTATCTTACAACAATTAGTTAAAGAGAATATGTCAGGTACAGATTACAGAGAGTTAATCAGAAAGTTGAATAGGTTATGACAGATATAGAAAAAGCAGTAAATCTTTTACAAGAAGTATCAAATAATCTTTATAACTTAGAGTTAAGTAGAACTTATGAGTTAGGAAGTTTTGCTAAAGAGTATGTTATTGAGATTAGAAAAAGTATTGATGATGTATTACCAACACTTGATTATTAATTTGTAAATAAGTGTTGCATAAAACTACAAGCTAGTAAGATAGTTATATCAATTAGAAAGGTTGGTTAGAAATGACAGATTGGAAAGATGTTTTAGCTAAAGCAGAATTGCGTTTAGCAGAACTAGAAAGCATACGTGCAGAAGTAGAAAGCACAAATCAAGCTCCATATCCTAAGGTTGCAGTACCTTATGAAACAGAGTGCATTGATTGTGAAGTTAGCTACACAGACAGAGATGTTGAGAATGAAATCGAAGTCTATGAAGTTAATAAAATGGAAAGCGAATATCTATGTATGGATTGTGGATTTACTTATGTGGATAAACAAATTCAAAATACAAAAATTCGTATTGAAATGATTAAAGAGAAAGTAGGTTAGAAATGCCGAGTATTGCAGGTGTCATTACTCCTAATGAAAGTTATATTTTCAATGAGTATGGCGAAGAAGTATTGGGTTGTTACGTTGAATTAGAATTTTATGAGAGTTGTGATTTTTGTAGCAAGATTGTAAATAAGTTACGTTGCACAGAGTGGCGACAAAGTAATGTTGATAACACTTTACTATGTAAAGATTGTGTATCAGCATATTTATAGAAAGTAGGTAGATAATGAGTGTTAAGACAGTTGATGTTGGGGCTTGGAAATCTCATAAAGAAAGTTGGAAAGAAAATCTTGAACGTTACAGAAAAGAAAGACAGGAACTTAACAACAACGCAGAAGTTAATAGTAACACTAAAAGATTTAATGCAGTTGATGTAAATAAAATGCAGTTGATTAGTAACAACATTGATATTTGTTTATTGAACATTGATATTTGTACAATGCAAATCAAGATTGCAGAACTACAACAACATAACTTTAAGTTGAAAACTAAATCTTAATCATCCCGAACTAACCGAAGGAAAGCACTTGTTTAATCGCAGGTGCTTTTCTTTTTTGTCCTTCGTTTTTTATATCCTTCATTGATTTATTGTCAGGGATTACCATCAATTAGTTAAGTTAACTATATATCTACAGTATTAAAACAATACGGGTACACTACATCTAGTATCACTACATAATGTATGCACAATATATAGTATGTGTAGCAAAATGCATTAGGTCTAGGTCGCACACACACAGGATTTATGTGGGCTTTCACATAGGGGGGTTAAATGTCGGGGTCGCTTTATATTTGTGTATACCCTCTAAGAATATGCTGTTAACTAGGTACTAAATATAGTGGTACTACATATAGTGGTGTACCTAATAAGCTAGTAAAGCTAGTAAGTGTAATCTTAAAGTTAGCTTAGTTAAACAAAGTAAACATTGAAAGTACAGCTAACCCTGTGCCACTCCCAACCCAACCGAGTGCTATTCAATTTAGTAGCATAAAACAATATGTGGAATAATAGGCTTTAACCCTAGTTACTATGGTCCTGCTAGTCCACTTTGTTAAGTGTTATAATCAAAAATCCTTTTCTAATAAGCAGGAAGGAAATCTTGCTTGTTGAGTTACTATACCACCTTTTTAAAATAATGCTAGGATTTAACTAATGGGGTTTTTGTATAGTAGGAGTTTCCTCCTTTCGCCTACGAAATTTCAACAAAGACCCCATTAAATTTCACTTATGGTAAACTAATTAGGTAGACATTCTGTCTTTCGTAAGACAACAGTTTACATCCTTTCTGATTGACAGCAATATGCCCTCTAGTAATAGAGGGTAGCTGTTAAAACTTTTAACATTGACAACCCTTATTTATAAAAAAAATTTTTTTTTACACACTTAGCTTGGGGGGGAAGCTAGTATAAACATACTTTTGGAAAGTCCAAAAGTATCGTGTAGAGGTACACGATTAGATATGAAAAGAAAAGGCTTTTCATCAGAAAAAATAATGACAATTGTGTGTTAAGAAACTGATGGCTAGTTGATTTGATATTTCATATTCTTTCATAAAACAGTAAATGGACAGACTGTACGTGCAGAACCCCACTTCGGTGGGGTTTTGTGTTATAGTAATGAGTATGGTTATAGACAAAAAAGGTAAGAAAAAATCTTACGCTAAGAAAACTAAAAAATATAAGAAGATGTAATTATGCCTTTTACTAAACGAGGTAAGTATTATTATTCACCTAGTGGTAAAAAGATGACCCTCAAACAAGTACAAGCATATTATGCAAAAACAAAGAAAAAATAATTGAGTACATACGATATACCTTGTCCTATGTGTGGAGTTAAATTAAAAATTGAAAAAGGTCACGTAGTGTGTAGAAATAAAGAATGTGTTAAATATGGCAAATAAAAAATTATGTTACGCAGCAGGTTGTCATAGACCATTACCACCTAGAGCAAAAAAATATTGTTCTACACGTTGTGCTAACAGAATTAATATGCAAAAGAAACGTGCTAGAAAAGCAGGTAAGGAATGGTCACAACAAGATGATGTACTTGAAATACCTAGTAGAAAAACAAATGTACAAGCACGTAGAGGACAGGTTTATAACGACATAATTGAATCAGGTTTAGCTGCAGATATATACACAGAAAAAATAACAATGCAAGAAGTTGCAGAGATATTAGGCACAACAGTTGGTGCAGTATCTATGGCATTTTCTGCATACATTGAAGATTTAAAAACAAAGAAAGAACAAGATAACTGGAAACTACCACAAGTTGCAGAAAAAACATTAGCTGACTTTGAAGATTTTAGACAAAGATATTTTCAAACAGAACAAGGTATAGCATACGAAACACCTGAATTTCACAAGAAGTGGATAAATCAAATTATGAATGCTATAGACAATGGTGGACAGCAATTAATATTATCACCACCACGACACGGAAAAACAGATTTGTTAATTCATTTTGCAGTATGGCTTATTTGTAAAAATCCTAACATTCGTATTTTATGGGTAGGTGGTAACGAAGAGATTGCTAAGAATGCTGTAGGTTCTGTACTTGACCAACTAGAAAGTAATGAATTATTAATTGAAGAAATATGTGGACCTGGTGCAAAATTTAAACCTACATCTCGTACAGGTAAGTCTTGGTCACAAAATGGTTTTACTGTAGGTACTAGAACTGTAACTGGTATTAAATCTCCAACTATGGTTGGTATTGGTAGAGGTGGTAAGATACTTTCTCGTGATTGCGATATTATTATTGCAGATGACATTGAGGACCATAACTCTACAATGCAACCATCATCAAGAGAAAATACTAGAAGTTGGTGGACAACAACATTGTCATCAAGAAAAGAAGAACATACTGCTATGGTAGTTATTGGTTCAAGACAACATTATGATGATTTATATTCACACCTACTTGATAATCAAAGTTGGGTTGCAACTGTAGAAGAAGCACACGATACTGCTTGTAATTTACCTGATTGGAATGAAGAAGAACATATTGATTGTATGTTATGGGCAGGTAAAAGAACTTACAAATGGTTAATGGATAGAAAAAGAGCTGCAGAAACTACAGGTGGTAGAGCAATTTATGAAATGGTTTATTTGAATGTTGCTATGCCTGATGGTTTAGCTTTGTTTGATAGAGAAGAAATAGAAGCGTGTCGTGACCAAAAAAGAAACATAGGACACATACCACAAGGTACAAGACTTATAGCAGGATTAGACCCTGCATCTACAGGTTATCAAGCTGCGTTCTTATGGGCATATGATTCAGTAACAAACAAATTACATATGGTAGATATGAATAACAATTTAGGTGGTGGTATTCCACAAGCACTAGAGATTATGAAAGAGTGGTGGTTAAAATATAATGTATCTCATTGGGTTATTGAAGAAAACGGATTTCAAAAAGCAATACGACAAGATAAAAGTATTAGAGATTTTGCATCTAAGCACGGAATATTTTTAGAAGGACACGAAACACATAAGAATAAATTTGACCCAATTTATGGTGTTACTGCTATGCGACCTATGTTTCAAGAACAAAATATTTCTTTGCCATATCTTAGCTTTGAAGCACAAGAGAAGGTAAACTTATATACAAGTCAGTTAGTGTACTTTAGTTCTGCTAAGAATAAAAGCAAGAGTGTGGGTACAAAGACAGACATAGTTATGGCTAGTTGGTTTCCAATGAGAGCAATTAGGCGTATGCAAAAAGAACGCTTTGCAGAGTTAGGATATGATTATAATCCTAGCTTTTCAGGGTACGAATCTAGTATGATGGATATAGATAATTGGAGATAGATGCCACTTAACAGCGATAAATTATATGACAGAATAGATTACCTAAGAGTTATCAATCAAGAATCACTTATTGATAGAAGTAGAATTAGGGATATTATGAATGGTGGTGAAGCAGCAGTTAAAGCGTTGCTAGGTAATACAATTAATGTAGAATATCACGAATTACCTGCACCTAACTTATTTTTAACTGCACTAGAAAGATTTGCACAAAAACTGGGTAGAAGTCCTGATTTAAAAGTTGATATAATCAACGAAAAGGATAGTGAAAGAGCAAAGAAAAAATCAGAGAAGCTAGAGAGAATTGTTACTGCTTATGATAAATTTCAAAAGCTAGATAAACAATTACCACAAGCAGCAAGATGGTTACCTGGTTATGGATTTATTGTTTGGACATTAGGTCATAGAAGAGATAGAGATGGTAATCCATATCCATATGCAGAACTACAAGATTCGTTTACTTGTTATCCAGGAACATTTGGTAATGACCAACAACCTGATGAATTAGCAATTATACGTAGAGTTCCACATAGAATATTAGCTGAACAATATCCTGAAGCTAAAGCATATATTTATCAACAAGCAGAAAAAGGACAACAAGGTTTTCAAAATCCATACTCTGCTTTACTTGATAGTACAGATAGAGCAGGAAGTTGGGCTAACTCTACAGGACACGGAAAAGTATTAGTTCAGTATTATGACAAAGAAGGAACGTATATTTATCTTCCTGAAAATAAAAAAATTATAGATTTTATTCCTAACATATTAAGGTCAGGTCCTGCGTTTATTGTTGCTAAACGATATGCGTTTGACCAAATGCAATCACAGTTCCAACACATAACTGGTCTTATGGCAAATATGGCAAAGATTAATATTCTTGGAACTATTGCTATGGAAGATGCAGTATTTACAGAAACAAATATTGTAGGAGAAATTGAATCAGGTAAATATAGAAAAGGCAGATTTGCTGTTAACTATTTAACACCAGGTTCACAAGTGTCAAAGCCTGTCAACAATCTACCATACCAACTATTTCAACAAGTAGATAGACTAGAGCGACACTTGCGACTTGGTGCTGCATATCCTGTATCTGATGATGGTCAATCTCCAAACTCTTTTGTTACTGGTAGAGGACTAGAAGAACTAGGACAATCTGCATCACTACACGTTAGAGAATATCAAACAGTATTAAAAGATGCTTTAGAAGAGATGGATGCTAAACGACTTGAATATGATGAGTTAATGTTTGGTAATGTGCGTAAACCTATTGCAGGTAGGCATAAAGGAACTTCTTTTAAAGAAAGCTATACACCTGAAACTGATATATCAGAAGTTTATGAAACTAGAAGAGTTTATGGTGTTATGGCAGGATTTGATGAAGCACAAAAAATTATTACTGGTTTGCAATTAAAGCAACAAGGAATTATAGATACACAAACTCTACAAGAGAATATGGATGGATTAGATAACATAACTAGAATACAACAACGTATTCACGCAGAAAGAGCAGAAACAGTTTTGTTTGAAACTCTTATGGCACAAGCATCACAAGGCGACCAAAAGGCATTAATGTCTGCTATAGAGATAAGAAAAAATCCACAAAAAATGTCAGAGATTTTAGATAAATTTTATACAGCAGAAGGCGAAGAACCTACACCTGAAGAATTAGCGTTGTTGGGTCAAGGTGGACCACAAATACCTGCAGGTCCTGGAGGTGGATTACCAGGAATTGAACAAGTACTTGGTGCTTTAGGTCAAGCAGGACCACCACCACAAGGAGTTCCTCTTGGATGAACAAGAAGTAATCGCTAAGTTTTACAATATGATTAATCAAGAAGATTGGTCAGATGAAGCATATACAGGTACAGATAAATTAAATAGTGTAGTTATGAGCCAATTTATAACATTACCTACACCACATCCTCATTTTTTTATTAACTTAACATTTGAATACGAATACAACCCTGAACTAGGAGATGACTTATATGGCAAATAAATATAATAGAGGAAGAAGAAGCAAAGCGTTGGAGGAAGCTACCGACCTAACACAATCAGGTGCGTTTGCAGATATAGTTGCACCACCTAGAAAAGAAGGCGACCCAACAGGGCAGACAACAATGCTAGAAGAACAAGCAGGTGCTATTAGTCCAATGCAAGGTGGTGGACCACGAGTTGCACCTACTAGACCAATAGTTCCTAAATCGCCAATTAATTTAGCAGCACCTACTAATAAACCTTTTGAACCTATTACATCAGGTATTCCATTAGGTGCAGGAGATAATGGTCCTACACCAATGGCAACTAATACAGTTGCTAATATTTTTAAAGCAGCGAAAAGAGTATTACCTGACCCAATATGGGATGAGCTATTAGAAGCAGATATAGATATAGGTTAATATGGATTTTAGACCTAATTTCTATATGCCTTCACAGGTTAAAGAAGGATTAGCCGAAAAAACAAATAAGAACATTCAAGAAGTATCTGAATTTGAAAGAGCTATTACTCCTGATTTAGCACAAGCTATGAGAGATATGGCATATACCTATCCAAGTATGGATAAAAGATTAATTGCTTATTTACCACTTATGGGATTAAAAGCAGATGATGAAGATACTTTAAAGATTGCACAAACACAACAACGTGCTATGGAAAAAAAACAACGTGTAAAAGTTAATACACAAGTTAATCCTTTAAAAAGAGCAACACAGTTATCTTTTTTAGCTATGGATAGTGCTTTTCAAAATATATCAAGAAATTTTAAATCTTCTGTAGTTGCTGCACAAGCTACTGATTCAAATGTTGCTACAGCAGTACTTGGTAATACGTTGGCAGGATTAATTCCAGGAGAACAATTAACTGAATCAATACGTAAATCAACTTTAGGTAATGAATTTAATAATAAATATAATGAAGCAAAAGAAGCATATGGTGAAAACGAATTTCGTAGAGCTATCAATGAAGTAAATGCAGGTAAACCACTTAACTTAGGTGTGGGTATTTTACCTAATTCAATCGCATTAGAAGATACTGATGTTTACAGTAAACAGATTAAATTAGGTAAATCACCTACAGAAGCATATCAAGAAGCACAAAAAGTATATGGTAAACCAATAACTGAAGAATTTGAAAGAGATGAATATCAATTTACTTATACAACTAAAACAGGAGAAAGAATACCAATATCTCCAGGTAGAGTTGTAGCTGCACAATTTTCGCAAGAAGGAGATATAGCTTATGCGTTAGCTTCTACCATTATTGATGGTGCATTTAGATTAGGTGCAGACCCAATAAACTTATTACTTGGTTATGGTGGTGCAGCTAAAACTGCAGGTAGGCAAATAATATCTGCTACAGAAGTTGCACAATATGTTGATGATGCTGCTTTTATGACTAGAGCATTAAAAACATTTGTTCCAGGTAAAAAAGGTAAAGAAGCTAGAAGATTAACTTTTGGTAAAACTGCAGAACAAATTATGGATTCTAAATGGGGAGAAAAGTTTGTAGATGCGTTAACACAAAATGATTCAATATCAAGACTTAAAGATATACCTTCATTAAGTAAAGTTGACCCTAAAGTATTAAAACTATTAGCACAAGTTAAAGATAAAAACTCTATGAAAGAAATTGTTATGTCTTTACTAAAACACGGAGATTTATCTGATTTAATGATTGCACCTTATTCAGGTTCTTTTGTTGGTCAAGAAATAGCACAAGCTGCTATAGAAACACCAATTACTAAATTACCAATGCGACAATCTGTTGTTGCAGATATGGCAAACGAGTTAGCTAAAAAGTTTGCAGGTCAATCTGTAGATATTGCACCACTTAGAAATACTGTAGGTGCGTTACTTGGAAAAATGAGTGATGACCCATTCAAAGGTGTTATTGGTTTAGGTGGTTCGTTAAAAAATGCATTACCACAAAGAGTAAAAAGATTATTTGATTTAGCACCAAGTAGATTTGCTTCAGTTAATTACATTGGTGAAACAATAGAAAACATAGATGGAATATTAATTACATTAGGTGAAACTCAACAAACTAGAGATTATTACATTCGTGAATTGCTTGAAGCTAGAAATCAAGATGACATAGTTAAAGTTGTTAGAACATTAAATAATAAAATTAAAAATCAAGTTATTAAAGATAATCCTGATTTAGCAGATGAAGAAGATTTAGTCAAAGGTGTTATGGATTTTGTTAATAATGAAATTGCAGAAAAAAGAAAATATCTGTATGACAGCGAAGGGCAACCATTAGCATTTCCTGGAACAAAATATAAATATAGACCTGATAGAGTTGATGATGCAGGAAACATATTGGAAGCTACAGAGATAGCTGTTCCTACTGCTTTTTCTTTAGGTCAATTTGCTGATAACTTTACTCCATTAATTGATTACCAAGAATTAGGAAGAGCATTAAGTTCTTTTAGAAGAATGGTTGGACCAAATAGAAGTGGTCTTAAAAAATTAATATCTACTACTTGGGGTCAAAAAGATTATAAGCTAACAGAAAAAATATTAGAAAATGCAAAGATACCTACAAGAGGATTAAAAAAGAATTTACGTTCAGGTAAAACTACATTAGCACCTACTGGTTGGTTAGATTATTTATATTCTGATTACATAATGCAACGTGCATTAAAACCATCTTGGATGTTAAGACCTGCATTAAGTTTAAGAGTTCCACCTGAAGAAGCAGTACGTATTGCTATGTATGGTGGTCCTAATGTATTTTCACATCCATTGTTATTAGCTTCGCTTAAAACAAATGGAATGTTTAAGAATAGTCCTATGAATATACAGCTTGTAGATAGTTTAGGAGAACAATTATATTCTACTGCTATTGCAGCAGATGATATAGATAGCGTTGCTGAATTGTTAGGTAATGTAGATATGCAAAAAGCATTACAAACTTTGAAGTATGATGACATACAGCAAATAATGAAAGTGTTAAGACTTAACACAAATGCATCAGGACAAGTAGGAGATTCATTTTTACAATACGCTATTGATGGTAAGAATGTAACTGAATTTGCTTTTGATGAAATTATTGGTGAACTTAAAACATTAGGTAAACAAAAAGTTAAAGATGGTAGAAACTTTTTAAAAAGTACTTTTATGACAGATAGCCCACCAAATATATTACCTTTTTCAAATTTAAGTAAAATAGATTTAGCTGCAGTTTCTGTTATTCCAAATAAAAAATATAAACAAATAATTGAATTTACAACTAAAGAAGAGTTGGCAAATGCTGTAAGTAATTACGCAACTAATCCATCAATAAGGTTGCAATTAGAAAAAGCACAACACGGAATAAATATAGAAATAGTAGATAACACAGTAATACTAGATGTTGCAGTACAACTTGGAAAAATAGAAGATGTTACTTCATTAACAGAAGCAGAAAAATATATTAAAAATGCTATGTCTATTGCTATAAAAGCTCATCAACCAAAAATATATTTAAGAGAAGAATTTTTACAAATACTACCTGATAACCATCCAATTAAAAAAATATCTACAATAAGATACAATAGGGGTGCATATGATGTAATAGAAGTTCCTATTTATAGACAACCTGATGCACGAATAGATAATATAAATATTGATTCTCCTGTAATACAAGAAGTAATGGAATTTTTGTTTGATAGTAATTTTCAAACAGCTAAAAAAATAATTAATAAAAAAGGTGGATATGCACAAGCTGCACCATCAGGTTCATTCTTCAATACAGATAAATATTATGTACAAACAATGGCAGAACAATCATTAACTAATGCATTAAAGCCAAGAGGTAGACAATTAAATGCAGCAGAAGATTTTTACATTATGGTTGATAAATACAAAATGGTTGGAGATACTCCTGTAATTAATCCTCAATGGTGGCGTGGATGGATTCACGATATTTTAAATAAAGCAGGTGACCCATTGTTTGTTGTGGTTGCTAGAGATGGTGCAAATAAAGCGTTAAAGTTTTTTACAGAAACTACACAAGGAAAAAAATATATCAATGAATTAATTAGAAGAAGTGATGATTCTGAAGTTAGAGCAATATTAAAAGATAAAAACCAATTAATGAAATATTTAAAATCTGCAGAATATGAAATAGCTAGATTACAAGGTAATGAAAGTAGAAAAATATTACGTAATGGACAAGAAATAACTGAAGTACAAGCAAGAGAAATAATATCAGGTCCAAGTGGAGAATTAGTATTTCCTGATTACGAAGCAGATTTATCATTAGGTGCAGCTAAAGTAAGAGAGTTTATTGCTAATGGTGGATTTGTTGATGGAGAAGATTATTTAGAATTAGCACAAAAGTATTCTGTATTATCTGCTAAAACAGAAAAATACTTTGGTAAATTTTATGACAAAATAAAACAAGTCTTTGATGAAGATATAGTTAAATTAGATTTAGGTCCAAGAAAACAAGCATTTAATAATAATCCAAACTTAACATCTACAGGACAATTAGCAACAAGTGCATTAAACAAATGGGATGAAGCATTAGGTAGTGCATACTCATTACTATTAACTAAACCATCTGATTGGTTAAATCGTGACCCAATGTTTAGATGGTCGTTTTATACACTTGCAGAAGATTTATTACCATTTATGACAGAAGATGTTAAAAAAGAATTTATTGTAGGTGCTAAGACTTGGGTAGGAGATAGTGATTTATTCAAGAATTTACTAAAAAAATCTAAGTTACCTGCAGAAGAAAATACCATTATAACACTAGAACAAGCAGAAACATTACTTAAATATAAAGCTATGGAACAAGTTAGAAATCTTTTGTACGCTAGTTCTGATAGACACGTGTTATCTGATGTTATGTCATCATATGTACCATTTCCTGAAATATGGCAAGAAGTTTTAAAAACTTGGGGTAACTTACTTATTGAAAACCCACAGAAGTTTAATAGAACTCGTATTGGTATTGATAGAGGAAAAGAAGCAAAACCTTGGGATACAGATAATGCATTCTTTACATCAGACCCTGTAACAGGAGAACTGTTATTTAATTATGTTGATGTTATGAATGTTATGACATTTGGTATGACAGCTATACCTGGTGCTTTTGGATTTGCACCATTACAGACAACATTACTTGGAGAAGATTTAACTGATGAAGGTGTAAGAGTAAAACCATATGGTTTCTTAGAAGGACTTAACTTAATATCTGCTAATGGTTTCTCACCAGGATTTGGTCCTATAGTTACATTTCCATTTAAAATATTAACCAAAATTGCAACAGCACCTAAATTTTTAAATGATTTTGTCTTAGGAAACTTTGAACAACCTGGTGGTGGTGTCAACTTTATTGATGAATTACCTTCTTGGTTTAAAGGTATTATGAAAGCAGTTCCATTATCACAAGAAGCTACAGAAGAAATTAATGCTTCTTATTCAAGAACAGTTATGGATATATTTACTTTATATTACTACGCAGGTAAATGGACACCTGAAGATGAAGAATCAATTAAAGTTGCTATGCAAGAAGCAGAAAAAGCTGCTGCTATACATTGGTTAGTAAGAGGTTCTGCACAAGCTGCATATCCTACTGCTATACAACCAAGATATGAAGTTAAAGATAAGAATGGTGCTTGGTGGACAATACAAGTACTTGGACAAAAATATCAACAATTATTAGAAGCTAATCAGTTTGATTATTATGTAACGACACAACAATTTATTAATAAGTATGGATTGAACCCTATACCACTTAGACAATCATCTACTGCAAAACAAGGTAGATTTCCTGTTAAAAAAGAATCATATGCGTTTTGGGTTCAAAATGAAAATAAAGAATTAATGGATAGAAAACCATACACAGCTATACATTTATTTCCTGATAGAGTAGATGATGAGTTTTCATTACCTGCATTTATGGCAGGTGGAGAAACACTAGAACCTAATGCATATTCACGTGCAGTACAACAATCATTACTACAGTTTGAGTTAGAGAATTTTAAAGAAGAATTAAAAGAAGATAAAACATTAACTGCTTCAGCTAGACAAGAAAGATATTCTGCAGAGAAAAGTAGATTGCAAGAAGAGTATGGTGTTATAGCTTATGGTAGTTTAGGAGATGCTGTATTAATGGCAGATAAATACCAAATCATACTAGAACTAAGAGATTGGGAAAATGAACCATTACTTAGAGAATCACCTGCATTTGAACCATTACAAAAATTCTTTAAAGAGTATGATAGAGCTATAGATGTAGTGCTTAATGGTGGAAAATTTAGAGGTATAACAATTCCTAAAGGTGGTATTCCTGGTAAAACTGCTGCTACACTTAGTGGTACATCAGGTAATATTGACTTGATAAGAGAAGAACTAGATGCTTATGCTAGAGAATTAGCTATACAGTACGAAGATACTGAATGGATTAGTATATACTTAGGAAGTTTTTGGAAAGAATTAGATAATAGAAGGTATTTGAAATGACAACTAAAAAATCAAAAAATCAAATTGAAGAATACTTATCTAAGTTAGATGATGATAAAAATTATTATCAAGATTTATCTATTTTTATTAAGGATATAAATAATTTAATACAAATACCATTAAGAATTAAAACGCCTAGTGGTATAACAGGTGAAGAATATTCACTAGGTTATTTATTATCTTTACCTAGCAGAAATGAATTAGGTTTTGATTTTGAATCAATTATGCCTTATAAGGAAGAATTAACAAATCCTGAAAATTTTGAAAGTTATATTAATGCATTGTATCAATTTTTAGAAGATGCATCAGTAGAAAAAGAAGTAACTGGTGGTGTAGATGATACTTATACAATTAGTTTTATAGGTGATGTAGATGTAGTAAATGAAATACAACAATCCATTATTGATTGGAATACTGAAAGCACAGAAGAACAAGCATTTAGTGTTGATAATCAAAAAGTTACTGGACTTGTAGCAATACCACAGAAATCACAAGACCCTGAAACAGGCGATATATATTTTAAATCTTATGATTATTATTCAGGTCCAAATATGGCAATCAATGAAAGTAACCAATACATTGACCCTACAACTGGACAGCTTAAAAAAGATGGACAAGGAAATGTATTAACACCTGTATTTAGAATGGGTGAAGCAACTGCAATATTTGAAGGATTAAGTCAAGAAGCTATATTTGAGTTACAACAAGAGTTAGTATCTCTTGGATTAGACCCATCAAGTTATAACTTTGTTCCTGGTGTTATAAATTTTACAGCTAAAGGTAATGAAGTAGATTTCGTAGCACAACTTATGACACAAGCTAATGATGCCAATGCTATGTTTCCACAATTAGGTTTAATAGATAAAAATGCACCTACATCAATAGGAAAGCTAAGACCATTTTTAGAATGGAAAAAAGGTATTGATGAGCAAACTAATAGTTGGGTAGAAAGTTTAACAGAAAAATTTGCAGGAGAAGTAGTACCACCATCAGAAGCAGAAGTTAAATCTGTTGTTGACCAATTATTTATTGAGAGAGGTATTAATCCTACTGCAAGAGATTATCAAAAATATGCATCTATTTTTTCTAATTTACAAATAGAAGCAGCTAATAGAGCAGCAGAAATAGAAAAGAACAAAGTTACTTTAGGAGATGTAATTGGATTATCTAAATCATACAACACTACTTCACAATTAGGACCATATACTTATGGTGGTTTTGGTGTAACTACACCATCTGCAGAAGAAGCAAGACAACAATTAGGTAAACCATTACTACAACCAATAGATGTAACATTTGAACTTGGTAAAATAATGGATGATTTAGAAGCAGGTAGAATAGATGCTAGTCAAGAATTAGTTAGTAGAGCTACACAAGCTGCAGAGTTTAAAAGAAACTTTATGGTATTTGAGGAGAACTTTTAATGTATAGCCCACAGCAATTATTTCAGTTTATACAATATGCAAAGAATTATCTTGATGGACAAGACTTTGAATATCAAAGTAGTGATTTATTATTAGACCCAAATAAAGAAGAAGATATTACTAAGTTAATTGCTATTGCATTAGCAGAGCATAGAGATGGTGATGTTCCTAGTGGATTTGCTACAAACAAACCAGGAGATAATGGTAAGTCAAGAGGACCTTGGCAAATTAATTCATCTGTATGGGGTAACTATTTAAAACAATTTGATATATTTAATTCATATGATGACATTAAAGATGCATTAGATGACCCTGGACTTAATGCTATTGCTGCTGTATTAATAGCACAATATAACGAAGGTGAAAGAATTGGTATTGATAACTGGACAACTGTTGGTGTACAAGATTTTGGTATTAAAAGTAATAGTGGTCCATTTATAGAAACAGCAAAACAATATGATGTTAACTTAATTGAAAATCCTGAACAAATACAAAATCCTAATGGAACTATAGAAAGTATACAACCTGAACCTACTGCAGAAGGATTTGAAAGAACAAGAGGACAAAATATTTTAGAAGAAAAACCTAAGACACTTAGAGAAATGATGAGTGCTATTCAGATGGCAAAAGAAGGTAGATTGTTAAACAATGAAGAAACTTATGCTACAGGTAAAGGTAATAGAGTTAGGTTATATACAGGTGAACAAGTAAACAATCAATTAAAAAATATGTTTGCAGGTGTTGAAGAAGTTAAAGATTTAAGTCCACAACAAATTGTAGATATGTATGCAAAAAATATTAATATTTATTTACCATACAACGCTAGTTATAGAGGTGTTGATATGGTTGGAGATGGTCAAAACATTGTAGATTTACTGCAAAATAAAAATGTAAATCCAAATGATAATTATTATGATGCTGCAACTGGTAAAGTAATTACTGGTAAAGTAGTCAATCAAAGAGTTAATGCTGTAAAGCAATATTTGTATCAGTATTTTCTTAACAAGAAAGAAGAAGAACCACTAGAACAACTTAATAGTGTTTATGAATATATTTTTAGAACTGTACAACCATATGTAAAAGTTGATGTAGAAGTTAAAAATGAACTAGGTATGACTACAGACCAAGCACCTGATACTACTATTAGAACTCCTGGAACAGGATTTGCAGTAAATAGAGGACAATTTTTAGAAGATAAAAACAATACTAGATTTCCAAAAAGACCAGGACAAAACGTTGGTCAAGGAGTAGCACCACAAACAGCAGCACCAACATTTTTAAATAACTTGGAAAAAATACTTAGAGTTAAACCACAAGGTAAAAAGTCTAAGGTAACTGAAGAAAGAAATGCAATAGGAGATATGTTCCGTGGCAGATAAGTTAAATGAATATTTAAAAGAAAATCCTGAACTAGAAGTTTATTTAGAAGATGGAAAAGTTAAATGGAGTTCTTTTGGAATTGATATAGAATCAGAAAAATTAAACCCTGACTTTATAAGCGAAACAGATTTATTTATTGATTTAACTACTCTGCTATGACACTTAATGAATTTGTAAATGAAGTATATCGTTTAGCAATAGACTATGTAGGTAGAGAAACACAAATAAATGTAAGTAATCTATCTAATAGAGAGCAAAATAGAGTAAAAAGTTTAATTAAAGATACTGCTGTACAAGTAGGTACAGAATATGATTCTAATAATTTTCCAAGAGTGGTAACTAGAAGAGTATCAGAAAGTATTTATAATGCAGTAACGGATGCAGGTGGACAATTACCTAATTCGTTTGTGGTTGATTTTGAAGAACAAATAGAAAGAAATATAGGTGATGAGTTACTTGTATCTTTGTACAATGATGATAGTTTAAGTAATGTTGATTTACCTGAAACACCAACTGAACCTGAAACACCTAGAGCTAGAACAACAGAAACTACACAAGCAGTTGATGCAGCACAAGCATTAGACCCTGCTAATCTACCTGAAGAATTAAATGGTGTAGCAGAAAAGTTATATCAAAATTATCCGAGTGAATATAACTCTCTTGATGAAGCTAAACAAAGATTATTAAAAGCAATAGATGAAAATTTTTTATATGTTAATAATGATTCTGTTTTTTATCCTAGTTTTACTTTACAAGAATTTATAAGAGGGGATAGGTTAGTTGACTTTAATGAATTAGCAGAAATATTAATAGAACACGGAAAAGAAACAGGATGGTCAGTTAGATTAGAGTTACCTGTAGCTGCAAATAGTGCATATATATCAGAATTAGGTCCTGATGAATTAAATGAATTACAACCATTTAATACACACGATATAAATAAAAAAGCAGTAGATAATACTCCTGAAGCGTATAAAACAACAAGAATAATATTTCCTGAAGATAATGATGCAGTACAAAAAAAGTTAGCTGATTATTTAGACACAAGGTATGATATTTTAAAAGATAATAATGTAAAATTTCAAAATTTAATTAATAGTGATGGTTCTAATGGACCACTCATAACTACAAGTCAAGCAACTCATTCGAGGTTTGGAATTTTGTTAAACAGAATAAACAGAAATCCATTTATACAAGCTGCTTTAGATAGAGCAGGAGATAAATTTAGTTGGAGGATAATAGGTGTACGTGGTTATGCGAGTAGTAGTAGATATAATCAAAATACTTTACATAAAATGGTAGTAAATAAAAAAGGTATTGGTGAATTTTTTAAAAAAATATTAGAAAAAGCTGATGGAACAAGATACCAGGAACTAATTAAAAAACCTAGTTATTTTTTAGGTTTAGTTCATACTGATGTAAATGGTAATCAGCATATTGTAAGTATTGCAGAATCAGACCAACCAGGTCATAGAAGATTTGAAAATGATGTAGGTACTGCACGTAGAGGACTCAGAGTTACTGAAGCTAGTATTCAAACAAACTTTTTAGATTTTACTCCTGATGCAACCATTGGTTATTATCCAAATCCTTTAATAGACAATGCAAAAAAAGTAAAAAATTTACAAAGCAGAGGTGTAAGAGTTGCAGTTGAATGGTTTAGAGGATTGTTAGCTGTTGCTGATGCAGATGGTGTAGTATTGTTTAACTCACCAATTAATTCTTATGTTGCTAATACCTATCAACTTGGAGGATTTTTATTTAATAAATTAGATGCTATGACAATGACAGCAGGAGAACAAAAAAATGCTGATGTAATAAGAAGCAGTATGGTTAGATACCCTAATGCAAATAATGAAATAGATAGTGGTTGGAAAACAAAATTAAGTAATAAAGAATTTTCTATTGATTTAGAATATGATGAAGTTTTATGGGGTGAACCATACGATATTCAAGGAACAGCAACTAAAAAAATATTTAATGATATAAATAAATCACCAAGACATTTGCAAATGATAGGATTAGCAAATGCAGATTTAAGTATATTTCCTAAAAGAAAAGTTATAGATGCTATGTTCCAATTAGGATTTGGTGGTCAACCTTGGAATGTAGGATTAATATTAGACCATTTGTTAAAAGGTAATACAACTTTTGTAACAAAAACAGGAGATATTAGTCGTTTGATAAAAGAACTAGAAGATTTAATAACTCCTAAAGATTTAATGGCTTTAATTTTTAAAACAGAAAGTTTTGAATTAATGACAGGTGTCAATGTTATGGATGTGCCTGAAGAAACATTACAAAAACTTGGTATATCTAAATTTGAATTAGGTGGAATAGGTTGGGATTTACATCACACAGGTAATGATTTAATTGCTACTGGACCATTAAAAGATTTATGGGGAACTGGTGCTTCACAATGGAATATTTTTGAAAACTTATTGTTAATGAATATTCCTGAAAGTAAAAGAATTGAATTAGGAATTAAAACAAGAACAGATTTAGAACAAGAGTTATTAATAGATATAACTGAAGATGGACCTGAAATTGATACTAATCAAGTTATAAATGATTGGATAACAGATGGTTCACAAACACCAACAGCAATTACAAGTTCTACTCCTGATACTCCTGATGCTTTTGGTTCTCAAAGATTAAGCCAATATATACAAACAATAAATTTAGAAGATACATATCAAAATTTAAGAACTGGTTTGCAATTAGAACCTGAAGCCGGTGCATATTATCCTTATGATTCTACACAATCAACATTTACAGGTGCTTCAGGACATTACAGTAATGGAGATGCACAACTAACATTATTATCAGATGTATTTGAAGTAGATGCAGAAAGAATTGCTGATGTATTTACTGGTGTTCAACACGGATATTTTAGTGGAAGAAATGTATTAAGTGAAAGAGCAAAACATTTATTTACTAGAAATATGAATTATTGGATTAAACAATTAGGAAATAGAGCAGATGAAAATATATTGTTATCTTCAGATATAGAATTTGTAGGAACAGAAAAATTTGGTAATGAGCAATTTCCAAGACAGTATTATGAAGCATCAGTTATATATCAAGAAACATTAGCTGATGGTCGTATACAATTAAGTAAAAATTATACAACCATAGAAGTTATTACCAATACCGATAGTGATGGTAATATAATGAACTCTATTTCATCTAATATTGCTTTTGGAGATTCACAAGTAAACATAGTTAATACAGCATTTACACAAGTTATGAACGAATTAGGCATAGATATTGAACCAGGAATAACAGATAGAACTGCATCTATGGTGGATAGAGTACATCCTGTTGGAAGAATAGCTAGAGCTATAGGTATAACAGATGGAGATTTTGAAAATACACGAATTACTTTAGGTTCAAGAGAAGGAGATATACTTCAATATAAATCACAATTAGTATCTCCAGATGAGTTAGCTGAAAGATATAGATGGATGCAAGAAGATTTAGTTACTATACAAAACCAAACACCTACAGGTAGAGTAACACCTAATCAAGTTTCTCCACAACAAATATATAGTATTGTTGAATTAGATGCATTATTTACACATATTCCTGAACTTGATGAAATAAATAATAAATTAACAAAGTTATTTGATTTAGTAGATAACAGAATAGATGGTGCAGTACAAATATATTTTAAATTACCTTCTAGTGACCCACAGGATTTGCCAAGATATTTCTCAATAGCTAAAAGAAAAGGTCAAAATATTGAACTAGGTTCAGGGTTTACATTACAAAGATTATCTGAATTTGGAATTGAAATAGATGGTCAAACTATAAAAACTAATAATCCAATATCTATGATAAATGTAGAATTTTTAGTTCCAAATAAGGATATATATAATGGTGTTTTAGAAAGTAACATACAAAATATATTTCCAAATGATACACCTACATATTCAACAATAGATGTAGTTGTAAGTGACCAAAACTTTATTAAAAATGGTGTAACAACACAATTAGTTAATGATGATAATTTACCAAGAATACACGCAGGTTATTCTTTAGGTCAAAATCTAAATGGAATAGAAGGAACAGATTTTTATGGTGTACCATTTAATCCTGATAGACCACCAGTAGGACTTAATCCTGATAAACAAACTTTACGTAAAATGGCTAAAGCATTTTCACAAACTAAGACAGGCAAGACATTAGGTTATGCTTGGAAAACATTAGACATAGGTGAAACATTAATTTCTAAAGCATTTGCACAAGCACAAAAAGCTGCATTAGCAGCAGGTGCAGTATCACTTGGTGGTGTAGCAGCTACAGCAGCTACAGTATGGGCAGCATATGAAGTAGCTAACTTAATAATTGCAGCTATGCAAGGTATTCCTGAACTAGCTAACGTGTTTGCTAAAAGAAATGAGATATTAGCTAATGGTGAAGATTGGGAAAAACAAATAGTCGAAGAAACTTTTTGGCAAGATTATGGTCCTGAACTGCTAGAGATATTACAAGAAGCAGGAGAAAGGTCACCATCCGAAATACTATCAGATAAAATATGGACATTTACTTTAGATAATTTATTTAGACAATCACAAGGTGAAGTGTTTGAAGATGCACTAATAGATAACAGCGAAGAATTAGATATACGAGAAGATTTATGGAAAGCACAAGTACCTGATGATTACAAAGTACAACTAATGCAAGACAATATTGATTATGATAAAGTATTAAATGGGTACTATAACAATAGACCTGAAGCTAATGTAATTATGAATAGAACATTACAACTAGCAAATACAGTTTATAATAGGGATAGATAATGGCAATATTTAAAGAAGGTAGCTTACTACAAACACCTGATGAATTAATACTTGTAGATGGTGAATATTATGCTGTGTATATGTACACGGCTACAAGTGGTAATGTTATGCCATTAGTAGTTGATGTTGATTTACCTGAAAGTTTTGCTGAAGGTGCGTTTAATCAAGCAACAGAATATACAATAGATACATTTGCAGACAAATATGGTTATGCATTTTTTCCAATGTTCAACTTATCAGACTTAAAAGTCATAGACCCTAAAAATCCAAAGACAGATGTTGATTGGATATTGGAAAATGTGGAAAACGATTTGCAAAAGAAAGCAGAAATATTTGGTAAAAGATGGTATTTAGATGATGAAGTACAACAGTTGTTTGCTTATGGTGCAATAACTGGTGAAGATATATCGCCATACTTAGACCAATTAACTTGGTTTAAAGATAGTACGCCTGAACAAAGAGAGTGGATTAAATTAATATATACTAATCCAACTAAAGCAGCTAAGTTAGTTAAAGATAATTACACAGCACTTAAACTACAAATTGCACAAATGGGAATATCAGGTGAAGGTGTAGATGATTTAGTTAGACAATTAGCAGGAGATATTGCACAAGGAAATATGACTACTGGTGAAGCAGCTATGACAATATCCTATCTTATTGACCCATACAAATTAGCTATGGCAGGTGGTCAAGGTGTTATGAACCAAAACTATACAGGTTTTATACAAAGAATTAATCCTACTCATAGTGGAGTTGCAGATGCAAAAGAATTAGTTACACAATACTTAGGTGTAGATACAGCTATGGCATTTGAAAATAATGGTGTTATTGATAAGTATGCAGCTATGTTAAGAGCAGATGCTTCATTAGGAGAAGGTGTAACAACTAATTTAGATATTATTAAAAATCAATTACAATCTGCACACGATACAATGTTTCCTGGTTATAAAGGTAGTCAACACGCCTTATGGTCTGCACCACTATATAGAACATTCCAAACTATTGTTGGTAAGTCTGCTTTATCTAATCAAGATAAGAAAAATGTGGACATTATATCACAAAAGGTTGGTGGAGATATGACATTGTTTGCTGCAGAAATAAGAAAACAATATGAGAATGACCCAACATATCAAGACACAGTACTTGGTGCTATGACAGATGTGTTCAAACAAGATGTATCAGGTGTATTTACAGGACAAAGTTTAGTAGGTTAATTATGGAAAATATGACAACGGAAGAGATTAAAGCATTACAAAGAGAATTAGGTGTAACACCTGATGGAATTATTGGACCTAAGACAAGAGCTGCAGCAGAAGCAAAAATAAATAAATCACGTTCAATAGCTGAAGCAGCAGCACAATCTAAAAAATTTGGTGCAATAGCAAATACACAAGGTTTAGTTTATGGTAGTGATAAAGAACCAGTAATAACA
>Ga0129345_1000163_pt1 | contig 22929 bp, 9 predicted proteins | sample CPBDNA_FD_94425 | JGI IMG/M metagenome (GOLD analysis project Ga0129345, IMG submission 94425) | Freshwater to marine salinity gradient microbial communities from Chesapeake Bay, USA - CPBay_Sum_20_0.8_DNA | ecosystem: Environmental > Aquatic > Marine > Coastal | place: USA: Chesapeake Bay...
GTTTCTTATAGCGCGGCGCGGCGTTGCGGTTGATGGGGGTCCGTATAAAAATCGATAACTACCCTAACCTACACTGTATGTCTTTTTCGACCTTTCTATCGCTTTAATATAAAAAATTTTTCCGAATAAAAAATGCTACAAGACCCATTTTTATAAAATGAAATATAAGAAATCTCGAAGTCCTTATTGGAATTTCTGGAAGGTTATTTTTGCAGGGTGGTTAATACGATATCCTCGGCAGTGCTTTAGATTTTTTGGAGGTACTATCGGATTCTTAATTGTCTTGATATATAATGCATTGAGATAAAAAATTCCGGAAAAAATTTATGCCTACAGAAGTTCGCCCATGGGGAGTATTTGAAACACTATTAGATGAGATTGATTATAAAGTAAAACGAATCATTATTTCTCCAAACCACTCAATATCTCTCCAATATCACTTCCATAGGGAAGAATATTGGACAGTTGTTGAGGGTGATGGAGAATTAACTTTAGAAGATACTGTGAAAAATGTAGAAGTTGGTAGCACAATTTTTATAGGAAAAAAAGAAACACATCGTCTCAAAGCGGGTAAAAATGGAATCTCAATAATTGAAGTTCAACTTGGTATATGTGATGAAGAAGATATTGTGCGTTTAGAAGATAACTATGGGAGAATAGAGTAATGGAAAAGATTTATCACATATATGCAAAGGACCGCTGCATATTTCACTCGATCAAAGAAGATGATTTTGAAGTAACTTGGAAAACCTTAAATAACATGATTGATCTTATAAACACAGACTATAAAATTTCTGATTTATCTTATGAGGAACTTATGGTGAACCGGAATGTCTCTCTGGATAGTTCCTATTGACAATGCATATATATACTGTTAAAATGAACTGAAGGATTTTTTTTCTTATGGCAAAAGGATTTACTGTTAAAGCAGCAGCACCAAAACCCAGTGAAGTTGACTGGGATTATGATGCAATTAAACAAAGAATGAAAGGCAAGAGTATTGTATTTTGCCTTCCTGGCCGCGGATGCTCTTTTACTTTCCTTAAAGCATTTGTTCAACTTTGTTTTGATCTAGTGCAAAATGGAATGAGCATTCAAATTTCTCAAGACTATTCATCAATGGTAAACTTTGCACGATGCAAATGTCTTGGTGCAAATGTTCTAAGAGGACCTAAACAAATTCCCTGGGATGGAAAACTAAATTATGACTATCAACTCTGGATTGATAGTGATATTGTATTCAATACAGAAAAATTCTGGCAACTCTGTGATCTTGCTTTCCCCGAAGAAGCAATTGTTGAAGAAACAATTGAACTGGAAGATGGAACCACTCAAACCAACTATGCAGTTGATGAATCAAAGCAAAGAAGCGTCGTTGCTGGTTGGTATGCTACAGAAGATGGACGTACAACCTCTGTAGCTCACTGGTTGGAAGAAGATGACTTCCGTAAGAATGGTGGAGTTATGAATCACGAAACCGTAGAATCGATCAGTAAGCGTCGTAAACCGTTTACTGTTGATTACACCGGATTTGGATGGGTTCTAATCAAGAAAGGAGTATTTGAAAACCTCGAATATCCTTGGTTTGCTCCTAAAATGCAAGTCTTTGAATCTGGAAACGTTCAAGATATGTGCGGCGAAGACGTATCATTCTGTCTTGATGCAAAAGAAGAAGGATTTGATATCTGGTGCGATCCACGTATTCGAGTTGGTCACGAAAAAACTCGTGTAATTTAATCTTAAATGAAGTTTAATATCTTATATAAAGGTCGTAAGATATACCAGAACCTCACCCATGAAGAATGTGCTGAGGTTCTTGACGAAATTTCATTTAAATACTATAATGATGAAGAATTTGATATTACATTACTTGAACTGGAGGAAATCTAATGGCATTAAATAAAACCGTTTTCGAAAAAGGACCTCCGAAAAAGACAAGGCAAGGTCGTTCTTCACGAACACTTCTTTCTGCAACTGCCCGTAATGGTCCAAAAAAGAAGTATAGAGGTCAAGGTAAATAATTTATAGAGTGCTTAAATAGAAATAAGCACTCTTTTTTTATGTCTTCAGAAAAAGAACTTTATATATTAAACTGGATAGAAGAAGTTTCCAAATCGAGAAAAGAATTAAATGGATTTTCTATATGTCCTTTTGCAAAAAAATCAAAATTTAAAATTATAGAGTGTTCTGTAGAAGATATTGCACCAATTGAAGGATACCAAGTTGTTATTTTCATAGTAGAAGATTATTTTGATTTGGATGCTATTCTACTTTGGGTTGAATTTTACAATTCAAAATATAAAAAATGGAAATTTTTTGAAGATTGTTCAAATTATGCTACATATATTAATGGTATTAAAACAAATAACGGAAAATATAATCTTATTTTGTCCCAACCAACTGATGAATTGAAAAAATTTAGAGAAAATCTAGCAAAAACTTCATATTATAGCATGTGGGATAAAGAATATTTGAAAGAAATTCTAGAAGATGACTACAATATAATAAAAAACGGGATAGCAACCCCGTAAAAAGTTCTGATTTTAATAATCAGGAGCTAAAAATGACCAAAAAAGTAGACAAAGATCAAAATTTTATGAAAAATGAGTGGGGAACTCAATATTTGTCAAGTGAATATGGTTGGGATAATCAAATCTCCAAGCAAAAAATGCTTAGGGAAATTTCGAATGATGATTTAACACCAAAAAAGCATGATTTTTACCATCAAAATGAAATTCATGAGAAAATTCGTAATGATGACGATTATGATGATTGGGAGTATGGCACAGAACCTCTCTACGAATATAAAAAACTAAGATAAATAATACAGTTTTTACACATTTTATGCCTTTAGAGCGAGTCAGTAAAGGTTTTAAAGACCTAAGTATGACTTTTCAAGTCAATCCACTAAAATATGACTTAATTTCACTTAATAACGAAAGTGCAATTGCTCGCTCTATTCGCAATTTAGTACTTACGTATCCCGGAGAAAGATTTTTTGATGAAGATCTGGGATCTAGAGTAAGTCGATCTCTTTTTGAAAATATTGATGAAATAACAGCATCAATAGTTAAAGATGAAATTGAAAATACTATTCGAAATTATGAACCAAGAGTAGATCTTATTGAAGTAAGAGTTTTTCCAAATTATAGTGAGGATGAGTTTAATGTAACTATAATTTACAATATAGTAGGGATTGATGTTTTGCCCCAACAATTATCATTTGCACTTCAGCCAACAAGATAAATGGCATTAGTTAATTTTACAAATTTAGACTTCGATCAAATAAAAAGTTCTCTTCGTGAATACTTGAGAGCGAATTCAAATTTTACTGACTATGATTTTGCAGGATCAAATCTTTCATATATAATAGATCTTTTAGCATATAATACATATATTTCCTCATACAATGCTAATATGATTAGCAATGAGGTTTTTATTGATAGTGCTACTTTAAGAGAAAATGTAGTTTCTCTTGCGAGAAATATTGGATATGTTCCACATTCTCGTTCTGCAGCAAAGGCAAATATATCTTTTTTTGTTGATACAACAGGATTTTCCACTAATCCAATTATACTAACGCTTAAAAATGGGGTACTTTGTACCACAAATACTACTTTTGGAAATCAAAGTTATTCTTTTATTATTCCGCAAGATATATCAACTCCAGTTGTAAATGGAATTGCACTATTTGAAAATATAGACATTTATGAGGGAACATTTGTAACTAATAACTTTACGGTTGATGCGAATAACACTAATCAAAAATTTATTTTAAATAATGCAAATATTGATGTAGATTCTATCAGAGTTTTTGTGAGAAATACACAATCAAGTACTGTAAAAAATACCTATAATCTTGCAAAAAATTTATTTGAAATTGATTCAGAATCTAAAGTTTTCTTTATACAGGAAATAGAAGATCAAAGATATGAGTTAATTTTTGGCGATGGGGTATTTGGAAAAAAACTAGAAAACTTAAATTATATCGAAGTTTCTTATAATGTTACGAATGGAGAAAATGGAAATGGAATATCCTCATTTAATTTTAGCGGACGTATCATAGATGATCTTAACCGCGTTATAACCTCTGGAATATCCCTTATTACTACCAATTCTCCTTCGCAAAATGGTAGAGAAATAGAGTCGGTTGAATCCATTAAAAAATATGCACCTAGAAAATATGCATCACAAAACCGTGCCGTTACAGCAACAGATTATGAAACTATTGTACCAAAGATATATCCAGAAACAGAATCAGTATCTGTTTTTGGGGGAGAGGACTTAAACCCACCAAAATATGGAAGAGTTTTTATAAGCATTAAACCAATCAATGGTCCATTTGTTTCAAATCAAGTCAAAGAAAATATTAAAAGAGATTTAAGAAAATATTCTGTTGCTGGAATAGTTCCGGAAATTATAGATTTGAAATATCTTTACTTGGAAACAGATACTACAGCATATTATAATTCAAACACAACTTTAGATCCAAATTTTCTTAAAGATAAAATATTTAATAATATTAAAAATTACTCCAACTCTAAAGAATTAAATAAATATGGAGCAAGATTCAAGTATAGCAAGTATTTAAAAATAATTGATGATTCTGATTCTTCTATTACATCAAATATTACTAAAGTTCAAATGAGACGTGACTTGGGAGTTCTATTAAATTCTTTTGCCGATTATGAAATTTGTTTTGGTAATGAATTTTACATAAAAAATTTAAATGGGTATAATGTAAAATCATCGGGGTTTAATATATCTGGATTAACTGATACTTTATACATTGGAGATATTCCAAGTTCTGATGGAATTAATGGTAATATTTTCTTTTTCAAGTTAGTAAATTCTCAACCAATAATTGCAAAAAGAAATGCTGGACAAATAAATTACTTAAAAGGTGAAATAAAATTATATCCGGTAAATATAAGTTCTACTAATAAAGTATTATTTGAGCAACCAATAATTGAAATTTCTGCTATCCCCAAATCAAATGATGTAATCGGATTGCAGGATTTATATTTACAACTAGATATTAGTAGTATTAAATTAAATATGCTTTCGGATGTAATTTCTTCTGGTTCAGATGTATCTGGATCTTCTTATAAATTTACATCAAGTTATATTAACGGAGACCTTGTAAGAATATAATAAAATGAAAGAAACCAGAATCAAAATTAATTCAGTTATTGAAAATCAACTTCCACAGTTTATTAGGGAAGAATTTCCTTTAGCATCTGAATTTTTATCACAATATTATACTTCTTTAGAAAATCAAGGTGGAACTATTGACATACTTGAAAATATTGATCAATATATTAAAGTTGATAATCTAACAAATTTAATTGACTCAACGATTTTAAGTTCTGATTTAACTTTTTTTGATTCTACTATTAGAGTAGAATCAACTGCAGGATTTCCTGATAAATTTGGTTTACTTTTAATTGATTCTGAAATAATCACATATTCTTCAAAAACTTCAACGACATTTGAAGGTTGTGTTAGAGGATTTAGTGGAGTTACTTCATATAAAGAATTGGTATTTAATGAATCGGAATCTCAAGAACACAATTCTACAACAACCGTAGTAAATTTGAGTGTTCTTTTTCTAAAAGAATTTTTTATAAAAGTAAAAAAACAAATTACACCTGGACTTGAAAATAGACAACTATATTCTAATTTAAATGAAAGATTGTTTGCAAAGCAAGCAATAGATTTTTATTCATCTAAAGGAACTGACAATTCATTTAAAATTTTATTTTCTGCATTATATGGTGAGAAAGTTGATATAATTAGGCCTAGAGATTATTTAATCATTCCATCGGGTGCAGAATATAGAATTACATCAGATTTAGTTGTAGAAAAAATTGAAGGAGATCCTGAGCAATTTGTTAATGGAACTCTTTATCAATATACTGATTCGAATGAAAATTTAAACTTAGCACAGGGAACAATAACTAAAATCGAAAAAATCAAAAGAAATCTAAAAGAATATTACATTATTAGTTTGGATTATGATTATGATAAGGATATCCAACCAAAAGGATCTACATATGGAGAATTTAAAATACATCCAAAAACAAAAACTTTAATAGAAACAAAATCTGGGTCAACAACAATTGAAGTAGATTCTACTGTAGGTTTTCCAATTTTAAATGGTTTGGTTAATATTATTTTACCAAATGGGACCTCATTAAGTGTCGGTTATACATCAAAAACATTAAATCAATTTTTAGGTTGTACTCAAATTGATCAAAACATTCCCGAAGGAACTGAAGTTAAATATGACTATTTTACATATGCTTATTCAAATTTAGATGATGAAAAAATAAAAGTTAGAATTCTTGGTGTTTTATCTGACTTGGAAACAGAGTCATTAAATAATTTAGAATCATATTTTTATTCTCCTGGAGATATTGTAAAAATAAAAAATCTTGGAAGTGATTCAAAAGATTATAAAGCAAATAATTGGTTCTTTAATATTCCGGTAAAGTATAATGTCAGATCAATCAGACTTTTAGATAGTTCAGACAAATCTTATAGTATTGATTTAATTGAAAATCATTTTTTTAAAATAGGTGATATAATATCTTTAATATCTTCATCTGGTTTTGAGCAGCCTGGAAATGTTGTTTTTATTAATGATCAAAATTCTTTTACAATTCAATTTGGTTCAGAAGCACTCATATTAAAGGAATCGGAAATCTATATTGCCAAAAAGAATATTAATAAAGTAATATCTAACAATTATCCATCAGTTAATAAGTATACATCGAATGTACAAAATGTTTATTTGGATGATGATGGGTCAATATATGTTTCTTCGCCATCTCTTCCATCATATTTAAATATTCCATTAAATATCAATGATTACTCCATTCAATTTAGCGGTACTTTTAATGGTACAGTATTGAAAATTGGAAAACATGGATTTTATACGGGAGACTCTATAGTATATAAACCAACTCAGCAAAATTCATTAGGAATTTCTACGGGAGTTTATTTTATTAAAAAAGTTAGTGAAACTGAAGTAAAATTGGCAAGAAGTAGAAATAATATTTTTACAGAAAACTTTGTACAGGTAAATGGTTCTGTCACTAATGCTAAGTTTGAACTTACCAATTTCACATTTAAAGATTTAAGCACGCAGTTACTAGAGTCCCAAAAAATAATTAGAAAAATTTCAGAACCAGAAACTGATGGAAATTTATACGAAACAAAACCCGGGTTAATAGGAATTTTTGCAAATGGAGTTGAAATTCTTAACTACAAATCTAATGATAATATTTACTATGGATCTATTGAAAATATTATCCCTACTGCATCAGGATCTGGATATGATATAATTAATCCTCCAGTATTATCAATATTCGATAAAAATGGTTCTGGAGCAAATGGTTATTGCTCAGTAATAGGAGGTCTTGAAAGAATTGATATTATAGATCCGGGATTTGATTACATTGAGGAACCAAAAATTGAAATTACCGGAGGAAATGGATTTGGAGCATCAGCTAAAGTAAATCTAACTTCTTTTGATTATAATATTTCTTTTAACTCAATTAATTCTGCAGGATTAGTAAAATTAGATCCAATCAATCAAATAGGATTTTCAAGTTATCATAAGTTTAGGAATACTGAAGAAGTTACTTATATAACAGATACTCAGACTGCAGTTGGCGGTTTATCAACAAACTCAACTTATTTTGTTTCCGTTAAAGATGCATTTAATATAAATCTTCATAAATCTTTAGAGGATGCTGTTGTTGGAATAAACACAATTAAGTTAACTTCTTATGGTATAGGAAATCATTCTTTTAAATCTAAAAATAAAAAGAAAATAATTAGCTCAATTGTTGTCGAGTCACAGGGAAAAAACTATCAAAATAAATTAGTTACTACCGGAGCAAGTGGAATTAATACTGCTTCAAATACAATCTCAATTAAAAATCATGGATACAATAGTGGAGAAATAGTTGTATATAACTCAACAAGCATTCCAATAGGAGGTCTATCCACTTCCCAATCGTATTATGTAACTAAAATTGATGATGATACTTTTAAATTATCACAATTGGGTATTGGAAGTTTTGGGGAAGATGCTTCTTTTTACTATGATACTAAGAGATACGTTAATTTAACCACTAATGGTAGTGGAATCCACGAGTTCAATTATCCTAAAATTAAAGTAAATATTAAAGGTAGAACAGGAGTCTCAACACTTTCTGATCAAAATTTTGAGGCTTCAATTGTACCTATTTTTAGAGGAGGAATTCAATCTATATTTGTAAATAGCGGAGGTTCAAATTATGGATCTACCGAAATTATTAATTATAATGCTCAACCACAAATAAATCTAAATTCTGGATCAGGATGTCAATTAAAACCAATCATTTTAAATGGACAGATCAAAGAAGTTTTAATATTAAATCCAGGAACAGGATTTAATTCACCACCAGATATTATAATTGATGGAATAGGAGTGGGTGCGGTATTAACTCCAATATTGTCAAATGGCACTTTGATTAGTGTTAAAGTGATTTATGGTGGATTTGGATATGATTCAAAAAATACATCGATCATAGTAGTCCCTGCAGGATCTGGAGCAAAATTTGAAGTAAAAATTAAATCTTGGAAAATTAATCTAGTTGAAAGACTAATAAAAAGTGAAAAAATAAATGATGATGATGGCATTTTATTTGCCGGATTTAAAGATGTTTATGGACTTCAATATACACATGCATATGCCCCAAGAAATTTAAGATCTTCTGTACAAGCAACTACAATTGAAGATGGGAACATAAAATTTGTTTCAGATTTAAATATTTTAGATGGAAAGGAAGTAAACCCAGACTCTGATGCATCAGAGTCTGACCCAGACTCTGATGGTGGATCTAACGCTCACTCTCCAATTATTGGTTGGGCATATGATGGAAATCCAATTTACGGGCCCAATGGTTTTTCTTCAAAAAATGGTGGTAAAGTTATAACTTTAAAATCTGGTTATAAGTTAAGAACCGATTTAAATCTTCTGATTAATTCTAATCAAAGACCCAATTATCCAGATGGTTTTTTTATTGAAGATTATATTTATAGTGGAGATGGTGATTTAGATGAGCATAATGGAAGATTTTGCATAACTCCAGATTATCCTAATGGAATCTACGCATATTTTACAACAATTAACACAGAAAATGCTGAAGAATCGGGTTCATTTAAAAACTATAAAAAACCAATATTTCCATATGTAGTAGGAAAATCATATAAATCTAAACCAATTGAATTTAATTTTTCAATTGGATCAAATCAAGATGATATTGATATAAACAAAACGAATTGGAAAAGAAATATTTCACCATACAATATTACTTCATATCAATATCTATTAAATCCTAATGAGATAAATCAAAATACTTCTATAATAAAAAATAGTTCAAAAGGATCTATAAGTTCTATAAAAGTAGAAAGTAGTGGAGAAGACTATAAGATAGGAGATGAATTAATTTTTGATGCTAAAACTGGATTTGGAGCGAAGGCAAAAATTTCTTCAATAAAAGGTAAAAAAGTTTCTCAAATTAAAGTTTCTACAACATCATTTGATGATGTTATATTTTTTCCGTATAATAATAAATTTATTGGATTTACAACTATTCCACATGGTTACCTTAATAATGATCCGATAACATTTACAGGAAACTATGATTACAAAAAATCAGGAAATATATTAGTAGAAAATAATAAATTAGTTTTATATGTTGGGGTTGGATCTGCACAATATACTGGAATTGTTACCTATTTTGACGTATCTGGTAATTTAAATTATCCAAAAATTAGAGAAAATGATATTTATCAAATTGGAAATGAGCAGATTAAAATTTTAAGTATTGATAAAACATCATCAAGAATTAAAGTCCTTCGCAACCAAAATGAAACTATTGGTTTAACTTCTTATAGTGCTGGATTTGCACTTACAGAAAGACCTAGAAAATTAGAACTTAATTTTGGTATTTCAACTTCATATAATTTTAATATCGATAGAGAATTTTATTTTGATCCTAAAGAATCAATTGGTTTAGGAACGATTTCTGGAGTTGGAATTGTTAGCACCATTTATTTTTCAAATCCTGGAGTTGGCGATACTCAACTTACAATTCCAACAAAGTCTATCTATATCAAAGATCATAATTTAATTACTGGAAATTCTTTAACATATTCCTCAAATGGAGGAACTCAAATTTCAGTTTCAACCGATGGAACTTCTAGTTTCTCACTTTTAAATAATTCTATAGTTTATGTTAAAAAGATTTCTAATGATCTTATTGGAATATCAACTACTAGAATTGCATTAGAATCAACACTTCAAGATGATATTTTATATTTCAATTCTGTTGGTATAGGGGATATTCATAGTTTTAAAACAAATTATGAAAATATTTTTTCAGGACAAATTACTAACAATAAAGTAATAGTTACTACAGAAGAATCTCACGAACTATCTTTGTTTGATAATATTGATATTGAAGTAAAACCTTCTATTTCGACTAGTTTTACAGTTAAATATAATGACTTTAACAGAAGATTAGTTATCAATCCAATAAGTTTTTCTTCAGTAAATACTGCAACAGGAACTATTACAATTGATAATCACAAATATAAAACAGGACAAAAAGTTATATATACAGCAGAAACTCCCTCGATTGGATTAGTTAATAATCAAATTTATTATGTTGTAGTAATAGATTCGAATAAAATTAGATTATCCGATAGTTACTATCAAGCAATAAAAAGTATCCCAGAAACTATTAATATCACAACATCCGAGTCGGGAACTTTATCTTTGATTAATCCTCCATTAGATTTTATAAAAAATAGAACAATAGTATTTGATCTATCAGATTCTTCGTTAGCTTTTACAAAAAATAATGTAAAATATTCAGCATTTGACTTCAAGTTATATCGAGATAGTAAATTTATTGATGAATTTGATTCTACAAAATCATCACAAATTTTTGAAGTAGAAAAAACAGGAAAAGTTGGAATTGATTCTACAGCAAATGTTACTATAAGATTAAATGATAAAATTGCAAATGAATTATTCTATAATTTAGTACCTATTAATTTGGAACTAAACACAGATGTTAAAAAAGGCATTTTTATTGATAATGAAATTCCAGGATTTAATAAAATTTCATTAATTAATAGTTCATATAATGGTAATTATTCTATTGTTGGAATCTCTTCAAATACTTTTGAGTTTAATATCTTAGATTTGCCCGAAGAAACTTCCTACGAAGAAGGTATCGAATATACTATCAATAAATCATCAACTGCAAAGGGTGCCATTAGTAAAGTTTCTCTTTTAAGTGGAGGTAGAAATTATACATTATTACCATCTATTAGCGTAAAATCTGACTTTGGTAAAAAATCAATATTAAAACCGGAAACGAATAGTATTGGAAAAATTCTATCTACAGAAATATTAGATATTGGTTTTGATTATCCAATAGACTATAGTGTTAGACCTACAGCAAAGTTGCCAACTATTTTAACATTAAAATCTTTAGCATCACTAGACTATATTGGAATTACATCTTTTGGAAAAAATTATATTTCCGAACCATCACTTTTAATTATTGATGGACTAACAAATGAGATAATTAATGATGTTGAATTATCTTACAATTTTGGAGATTCTAAAGTTAGTATAATTAAAAATAGTAGTTTAATTAATGATGTAACACCTAAAATTATACCAATAAATAACTCAAATGGATTTAAAATTGATAATATTACATTCAATAATACATCTAAAGATGTAACAGTAACTTTGGGGTCAAGTTTTAGCGATCCTGGAGATTATCCATTTGAAGTTGGCAGCAAAGTATTGATCGAGGGGGTTAATATAGGTGTAAATACAGAAAAAGGATATAACTCTAAAGATTATAATTATGAATTGTTTACTCTTACTGAAATTGATCCAAACATTGGAGGAACTATAGGAACTGTAACATTTAATCTTTCTTCTTATTTAAAAAATGAAGATGTTTTGGGAACTTTTGATAAGATAAGGTCCAATGCAAGAATAATACCAGAATCACATTTTCCAATTTTCAATACTGTTTTAAAAACAAATAATTTTTATAAGGGAGAAGTGGTTACAAATTCTTTCTCATCGAATGGAAATGTTTTGAATTGGAATTCAAATAGTAGACAACTAAAGATTTCAACAACAGATGATTTCAATACAAGTGATATTATAGTAGGCAAAACTTCTGGATCTGCTGCTATTGTAGAGAAAGTATTAGATTTTGAAACAAATTATAAAATAAGTGGGCAGTCTAATTCCAGAAAAGGTTGGAATACAGAAACTGGATTTTTAAATAATGATTTTCAAAGAGTTCATGATAGTGATTATTACCAATATTTTTCGTATGCAATAAAAACGAAAAAAGATTTTGATACTTGGAATGATGTTGTAAATAATTTAAATCATACAGCAGGTTTTAAAAAATTTGGAAATTTAATAGTAGAATCTGTCCCAGAAAATATTGGTATTTCCACAGAGCAAAATCAAGGAGATTTTAATCGCATCGCAAATTTATCAAGATTTGTCGATTTAAATTGTGTTTATGATTTTGATCTTGCCAGCGAGAATAATATTAGCGTAGATGGGAAAATCGGATCAAGTGAAATCAAATTCAATTTTAGAATTATTCAAGATTATATAGAATCTATTGGAAATAGAGTTTTAAAAATTGATGATCTTTCAGAGCAATTTAATAGTAATCCAAGACCTACAAAATTCTCTATTGCAGATTCCTTTATCTTAAGTGAATATAGAACTATAAAGTATTTTACTATAATTGAAAATCAAAGATTTGAAAATATAAAACAATTTAGTTTAATATCACTTGTACATGATGATAATAGTATTGGATTTATTAATCAATATGGATTGTCTACTTATGAAGATTTAGGATTTTTTGATTTTAATGTTTCCGGAAATTTCGGCAATTTACTATTTTACCCAAATAAATCTAGGTTTGATGATTATTATTTACAATCAGTTTCTTTCTCTCTTAACGATATAGTGAGTGGGATTGGATCGATCAATTTGGGAAACTCTGTAATTATTAATACAAATTCCATAATAATTCCTGAAGGTACTGAAAGTTCAACTACAATTGTTGGAATTGCCTCCACCTATAGATCTTCGAAAATTTTAGTTCAAATTGGATCTACAGATTTTTCTTATTATGAAACTAATGAAATTACAATTATAAATGATGGAAATAATGTTCATTTATTAGAATATGGACAGCTTACTACAAATAATTCGCTATCACAGGCATCATCTGGTATAGGAACATATAGTGCCTACTTAGATGGATCCCAAGTAAAGATTAATTTAAAACCAAATAATTCAACTACTATTGATTATGTTGTTAATACATTCAATGTTTCTTTAGCAAATACAATTTCTTCTGGAATTGGAACTGAAATTATAAGTGGAAGTGCAGTTTCTTCTTCATCTGTAGAAATTTCTTCAAGTATTTCTCCATCATCAAACGTCATAACTTCATATTCAAATAATTCATATGATGGATCATATTTAATTGTTAGTATTGAAGATAAATCAAATTCACAATATCAAGCATCGGAATTTTTATCATTAACAAATCTTAGTGAAAATAAATGCTATACAACAGAATTTGGAATTCTTCAAACAGGGAATAATCTTGGCATAATAACTGCCGGTATTTTTGGAACAGATACCGTAATTTATTTTACACCTAATCCAAATATTGAAGTTGATGTTAAAGTATTTTCTATTAGTTTGGGTTTAAAAAGTGATTCTGATCGAATTTCGCTGATAAATGGATTTATTGACTATGCTCAGTCCGTTTATACCGGAACAGATAACGATGTTAAAAAACAATTTGATTTGACTAGTGATAATTTCCCAATATTCCAGAGATATTTTGATGCAAGTGATTCAAATATTGTGGATTTGGAAAATAATATTATTCGTATTCCAAATAATTTTTATGTTAGTGGAGAAGAAGTAATTTATTCTTATCCTGGAGTTGGAACTACACAAGCAATTGGCATAGCTACGACATCTATTTTGGGAATAGGAATAACGGATAAACTTCCACAATCCTTATATATTATAAAAGTGGATGATTCAAATATAAGGGTTGCATCTTCTGCATCTGAAGCACTTAAATCTATTCCAAATTTTATAAATTTATCATCTTTAGGAATTGGAAATTCTCATATATTTACATCAAAAAATCAAAACAAAAAAGTTATTATTGGGATTGATAATACAATTCAAAGTCCAATAGTATCATCTGCGGTTACTACAATTTTATCTTCCGATCTTCAATTTTTTGACTTTGAAATTTATGTAGACAATACAGAATTTATATATGGAGGAGATTTAATTAAGATTGATGATGAAATTATGAAAGTAAATTCTGTAGGTCTTGGAAGCACAAATTCTATAGGAGTATATAGGGGATGGTTAGGTACAGGAATATCTTCTCATTCTTCTTCGAGTTTAGTGACTAAAGTTTATGGTCAATACAATATTATTGAGAATAAAATTTATTTTACCGAACCTCCTTTTGGAAAAGTTCCTTTTCCAAATCCATCATCTAGGTTTGATGAGATAGATTATATTGGAATTTCAACAAGTTCTTCATTTAGTGGAAGAGTATTTTTAAGATCTGCGATCCCTGATAGTGTTGATGATCCTTATTCAAATAATTATATTTTTGACGATATTTCCCACAATTTTAATGGAATTGATAAAAGTTTCGAATTAAAATCAAATGGGCTTAGTATATCAGGAATATCTACCGACAATTCAATTGTTCTAATTAATAATATCGCACAAAGTCCCAGCACAAGTCCACTACAAATTACAAATGATTATTATTTAGCCGAAAGTTCTGGAATTACTACAATAACATTTACAGGTGCAGGAGGAGCAATTACTTCAGATTATGATACTAATACATCAGGATTGCCTAGAGGTGGTATTATTATTTCTGTTGGATCTACCGAAGGATTTGGATATCAACCACTAATATCGGCAGGAGGAACTGCTATTGTTTCTGTTGCGGGAACAATTGAGTCTATTAGTATAGGTAATAGTGGATCTGGATATAGATCGGGAATTCAATCTATAGTAAATGTTGGAGTCGCAACTTCAAGCACAGGTATTCCAAATATAGAATTTATTGGAACTGCTGCAGTAAGCAATGGAAATATTGTAAGCGTATCAATAACAAATCCTGGTTCCGGATATACATCATCAAACCCACCCGTTGTATTTTTTGATGATCCATTATCATATTCAAATATTCCATTAGTTTATAGTTCTCAGTCAGTTTCTGGTATTGGAACTAATGCAAGCATAGATGTTGTTGTTGGACAAGGATCTAGTATAATTTCATTTGAATTGAAAAATCTTGGTTATGGGTATAAGGTTGGTGAAATATTGACTTTACCGATCGGAGGAACTATGGGAATTGCTACCGATAGTTCATCAACTTTTTCAGAATTTCAAATTACAATTGATAGGACATATTCGGATCAATTTGCATCTTGGACTATTGGTTCTCTTAAGATTATTGACCCTATAGATCCATTATTTGATGGCGTCAGAACAACTTTCCCAATCAATATTAACGGAAATCAAGTAACAATTAGATCTAGACCAGGATCAAATATAAAAGTTAAAAATACATTACTCATTTTTATTAATAATGTTTTACAAGTCCCGGATATTGCATATATTTTTAATGGGGGAAGTATTATAAGATTTACGGAACCTCCAAAAGAGGGAGATTTGTGCAAAATTATGTTTTATGCTGGAACTGAAGGTATAGATACACAAATTTCTGATATTCTAGAAACGGTTAAAGTAGGAGATAAACTAACATTATTGGATGATAAAATAGAATTTACAGAAGAAAATAGATCTTCTATAGAAATAATTTCTTCAGATATTGTAAATACGAATGTTTATCTTGGTCCAGGGATAGTTGGAGATGAAAGTTTGTTGAGACCTTTAATATGGTGTAGACAAACTGAGGATTTAGTTATAAATGGACAACAAATAGGAAAAGATAGAACAATTTATGAACCTTATATTCAACCAAGCACAAATATTATACAAAATATCAATATAGAATCTGATGAAATTTTTGTCGAAAGTGTTAAAGCATTTTTTGACAGCGAAAAGGAATATTTTCATAATGGAACTATGGAATTGCCGCAGAATAAAATTTTAATAATTTCTCAAGATTCAATAGTTTCTGCATCTGCAACAGCACTTGTATCATCTTCAGGTACAATTTCATCCATAATCATTTCCGATGGAGGTATGGGGTACTCCATATCCCCTACCGTCTCTATTGCAGCGCCGGTTGGATTTGGAACAACCGCAGTACAAAATACTGCAATATCAACAGCGATTATTTCCGATGGAGTGGTAACTGGTATTTCAGTAACATTTGGTGGATCTGGATATCTTCAATCTCAACCACCTTCCGTTTTAATCGAATCTCCAACAATAACTTATGAATCTATAGATCTTGTTTCATATGAGGGAGATTTTGGGATTATTACTGGCGTTCAAACTACTTCCATTGGTATTGCCTCTACGGGAATTATATTTGACTTTTTCATTCCAAATGATTCAATATTAAGAAATTCTGATATAGTAAAAGTTGGAAGTGCTACTACTGGAATTAGTGGAATTCAAACTGGTTATTATTTTACCATTAAAAATTCAAATATTGGCAATGGTCTTACCTCTTTGGATTTTGATAATAATATTGTTGGGATTGGGACATCTTTTATGGATAATATTTACCATGTATCTGCAGTTTCAATTGCACAAACTGCAGTTTCTGGAGTGGGGATTACTAATGTGGCTAAAGTGACTATAAGCGTGGCAGACTATAATGAACTAACTGGTATTGGATTTAGCGGTTTTTATGGGGAATATAGTTGGGGTAGAATTTCTGTTCCAATTAGACCCAATCCACAACAATTTAATACATATGCAAATATAGGAGGTATTTCATCCTCTCCCATTGTTCAAAGATTTAATCGCTTAAAATATTTAAACTATAATACATAAATAGATAAAAAACTGCAAAATGTCTGCAATTATAACTGATCAATTAAGAATATTGAATGCAAAGAACTTTGTTGCTGCCGCAACTTCTTCTTCAAACTCTTATTATTCTTTCGTTGGTTTAACTAATGCAACCGATTACTTATCTTCTTGGGAAGTAAATCCACCATCACCCAAGGATTCATTTGAGCAAGAAAATGATTACTGGGATACTATGGTTGCTTTGAAAAAAATTAAAGAAAGTGATGTAAATCAAGTTATTCGAAAAAATACTTGGTCTTCTGGCACAACTTATGATATGTATCGCCATGATATTAGTAGAACAAATACTTCTACCTTAGGATCGACAAGTTTATATTCTTCAAATTACTACGTAATTAATAGTGACTATAGGGTTTATATTTGTCTTCAAAATGGAACTGATCCAGAAAATCCCGCAGGAAAACCATCATTGGATGAACCAACCTTCACTGATTTAGAACCAAAATCTGCTGGATCGAGTGGTGATGGATATATTTGGAAATATCTTTATACAATTAAACCAAGTGAAATTATAAAATTCGATACGGTTAATTTTATACCAGTACCAAAAGATTGGCAAAATTCTTCCGAAAGTTTAGCAATAAGATCAAATTCCGCTATAAAAAACAATCAACTTAAAATAATAACAATCACAAATCGCGGAGAAAATTTAGGGCAACCAAATAAAATATATACAAATGTTCCAATTAAAGGAGATGGTAATGGTGCAAAGGCAACAATTGTGGTTAATAATGATTCCAAAGTAGAATCTATTACAGTTTCCATAGGTGGATCTGGATATACTTACGGAACTGTAGATTTAATAGGAGGAAATGTACCGACTGGAAGTACATCTCCGACTTTTGATGTTATCATTCCACCAAAAGGAGGACATGGGGCAGATATTTATAGAGAACTTGGAGCTTATAATGTTTTAATTTTTTCTAGAATTGAAAATGATTTAGAAAATCCAGATTTTATTACTGGTAATAAAGTTGCTAGAGTTGGAATCATAGAAAACCCAGAAGCATACAATTCAACATCACTACTTGATATTGATAAAGTTAGTGCAGTATATGCATTAAAACTTTCCGGAAATGATTACCAAACTACATCATTTATTCCAAATTCTAGATTTACTCAAACAATAGGGACCGGAATTACTGCAGTTGGTAGAGTTATTTCTTATGATCAAAAAACTGGTGTTTTAAAGTATTGGCAGGATAAATCTCTTGTTGGATTTAATACCAATGGATCTCCAAATCCATCTCCAACTTATGGAATAGAACTACAAAGATTTACTAGTTCGGTGGGGATTGGTGGAACTGTATTTATTGATAATACAAATTTATATATCGATACTGACTTTACGGGCATAACTACTACAATAAATAATAGAACATATAATCTTGGACAATATTTTATTAATGGTGTATCAAATCCTGAAGTCAAAAAATACTCAGGAAATATCATTTATGTAGATAATAGACCATCTATTACTAGATCTCCGAATCAAAAAGAAGATATTAAAGTTATTTTGCAATTCTAAAGAATTATGCCACAGGAAACTAATCTCAACGTCTCTCCATATTTTGACAATTTTGACCCGCAAAAAGACTATTATAAAGTTTTATTTAAACCTGGATATCCAATACAAGCAAGAGAATTGAACACTATTCAATCAATTCTTCAAAATCAAATTGAAAGATTTGGAACTAATATTTTCAAAGAAGGATCAGTTGTAATTCCGGGACAACTAAAATACGATTCTCCCCTCTATGCTGTTCAAATCGAATCTCAATATAATGGGATTCCAATTTCACTATATTTTGATCAATTATTAGGTAAAAAAATTAGGGGTCAAAACAGCAACGTAACTGCTGAAGTGGTATATCTTTTGAGAGATACAGAATCTGAAAGGAATAATTATACTCTTTATATTAAGTATCTTCAAAGTGGTGGTGAGGATTTTGATATAAAGATTTTTAGAGATGGAGAAACTCTTTTACTAGAAAATGCTTTAACATATAAAGGATTAACAATACAATCCGGACAAGGATTTGCAAATACACTTTCTCAGAATGCAACAGCAGAAGGTTCTTCGGTTTCTGTAGCTCCTGGCATTTATTTTGTAAGGGGAATTTTTGCAAGTGTTAGCGAACAAGTGATTTTATTAGATCAATATGGCATAAATCCTTCATATAAAGTTGGATTTGAAGTCGTAGAAACTATTGTTAATTCGGACCAAGATGAAACACTTTTCGATAATGCTCAAGGATTTTTAAATTACTCAGCTCCCGGAGCAGATCGATTAAAATTAGAGTTGTTTCTCTCAAAGAGAGAAATTGATGATAACGATACAGATTCTTTTGTCGAAATTTTAAGAGTTAAGGGAGGAATTCCTCAGTTTTTTGAGGTAAATCCTCAATATAATATTTTAAGAGATCAACTAGCAAGAAGAACTTTTGATGAATCGGGAGATTATTATGTAAAACCATTTACTCTATTTGTAAGAGATTCTTTGAATGATAGAACTCTATCGGATGGAATGTTTTTTGAGAATCAAAGAACAGCACAAGGAAATACTCCATCAGAAGATTTAATGGTTTATGAGATTGGACCGGGGAAAGCATATGTGCAGGGGTATGATGTAGAAACTATTGCAGCTACTTTATTGGATGTTCCGAAAGCAAGAACTACCAAAAAATCAGATACCCAATCTTTATCATATGACTCCGGTTCTTTGTGTGTAGTTAATAATGTTTATGGATCAGCAACTCCAGGACTGGGAACGGATTCTGTTGTTAGTCTGATGGATTCTAGAGTTGGTTCCGTCCCATATGTTGCTGCCGGCACTACGATTGGATACGCAAGAGTTTATGATTTTGTCCCAGAGACTAGTTATATTGATTATACAAGTAGATTTGAACTAAGATTATTTGATATTCAAACATACACAACTATAGGATTAACAACTTCATTTACGGATACACTATCTACCCCTGCGTTCGTCGAAGGAAAGAGAAGCAATGCCTCGGGTTATCTTGTATCAGATACTGCTGCGGGAGTAGACTCTTTAACATTATATCAAGTTAGTGGAAAATTCTTAGAAAATGAACCAATATCGATAAATGGAATTGATGATTCCAGATTAATTAATTCGGTAACAGATTATTCAATAAGAGATATTAAGTCGATATATTCTCAAACTGGAATATCTACATTTAATGCAGACTTGTTACTAAGTAGAAAATCTTATATTGCAAGTCCAGGAACTACGTTCAATATAACTGCTTCTAGTGGAGGAATTAGTACAGTTTCTGCAGGATTGGAAAAGAATTTTGTAAAATTAATAAAACCTGGAGACATTATTTCATATTCTTCAATTGGAAGTGACCCAATCTACAATAAAGTAACCAATGTGAGTCTTGGTGGAACTTATTTTGAAATTCAGGGGATTACTCCAGTAACTGGAGTTTGTAATGGTGCTTTATCGGATAATGAACAAAATATAACAAATATTTTTAAAATTGAATCTAATATTTCTGGAACTAAGTCTTTAATGACTTTACTTGGTGATAAAAATATTGCTACGTTAGATTTTGCGGAGAACGAAGTAGTTCAAAGAAGATCGTTTAGTGATTCTTTTTCCAATAATACCGTTTCAGTTACGATTCCGACGGAAGACATTGATATTTTCTTTGAATCTTTTGATGAAGATCGATATGTTCTTTCATACCCAGATGGAACTTACGAATCTTTAAGACGTGACCAATTCTTATTATCCACTACAGGAAAAACAATAACACTTTCAAATCTTTCAAAAAGTTCTGGAAATTATGAACTTATTGCAACTGTAAAAAATATCGGAGCAAGTTCAAAATCTAAGAAATTTAACAAAACCTCTTCGGTTGTAATTTCCAACTCAAAACTTACATCATCGGGAATTGGAACTACAACTCTTAATGACGGACTTACTTATAGCAAAATCTATGGAACAAGAGTTCAAGATAAACAAATAAGTCTTGGTGTGCCGGATGTTGCTAGATTTTTGGCTATTTTTGAATCTGAAGATATTTCCGATCCTGTTCTTCCAACTTTAACACTAAGCGGTTTTAGTGGACCCTCAAACAGTAACGTAGATTTTGTTGTTGGGGAGCAGATTAAGGGTCAGTCCTCTGGTGCTGTTGCTATAATAGTCAATAAAAAAGATTCAAACAAGTTAGAATACGTCAATCTAAACACCTTTAAATTCAGCATTGGAGAAGTCATTGTTGGTGATGAATCATCTATTCAAGCCATAGTTTCTTCAAAACTAAGGGGAAGTAAAAATGTTTCAAATAACTATTCATTAGATGACGGACAAAGATCAACATATTACGACTATTCCAGAATTGTAAGAAAAAGAAACGTAGCAGAACCAAAAGGTAAACTTAGAGTTATATTTCAAAATTACACCATTGATCCTTCGGATACTGGAGAATTTATAACAGTTAACAGTTATAACCAAGAAAACTTTAAGTATGATGTTCCTTATTATGGTAATGTACGATTAACGGATTTTGTTGATATAAGACCAAGAGTTGGTTCTTTCACTTCATCAACTAGATCTCCATTTGAGTTTGATTCAAGAAACTTTGCAGTTGATGGGCAATATTCAGAATATATTCTTGCTCCAGGAGAAAATATTACATTAAATTACACTTACTACGTAGGAAGAATTGATAAAGTTATTCTAAAATCGGATGGACTATTTGAAATTATTCAAGGTGAACCGGATAATATTCCAGTTGAACCCAAAAATAAATCAAATACTTTAGATATTGCAACAATTTACGTTCCACCTTACACATATAATGTAAAAAACGTTGCAGTGGATATGAGTATTCATAAGAGATATCGTATGTCAGATATCTCTAAACTTGAAGATAGAATTCAAAGACTTGAAAAATATACTACTCTCACAATGCTAGAAACTAAGACTGAAAACTTAGTTATTAAAGATGCTGAAACTGGACTTGATAGATTTAAGTGTGGATTCTTTGTTGATAACTTTATGACTCAACAATATCAAGATGTTTCAAATCTATCATTTAGATCTGCAATTGATACAAGTAAAGCAGCTCTTAGACCAAGACATTATACTACACTGATAGATTTACAACTTGGTTCTGAAGCAATCTCAGGAATTGGTCAGACATTTAATCCCAATGTAGACCAGAGTTATGTTACTGATCTCGGGTCTCCTGGAATTAGAAAAACTGGAGATTTAATTACTCTTGATTACAATGAGGTTCTATATTATGAACAACCGTATGCAACGAAGACTGAGAGTGTAACTCCATTTTTGGTTAGATACTGGGAAGGTATTATTCAACTAAATCCACCTATTGATTCTTGGATTGAGGAAGAATTCAGAACCGTCAATAATATGGTCGAGAATGAAGTTACTTTAGTTCTTCCCGATGAAAATGTGACAGTAACCGAAGATGTTATTGTAGATGAAAGAATTAGTCAAGATGAAGCAAATGCTCAATTTGGAGTAGATGGAACTATTTGGATTGACACGGTAAGAAACATTCTTTCCGATGTAAAAACTATTGGTGGAGTTCCTGTCAATTTAGATAATAATAACCTAAGAGGAAGACCGGCACGTTCTAGGGAAAGTGGATTCTATGCAGGAACTAATAAATTACGTTTAGAGGTTAATTATGGTCAAGTGACAACTGAAGATAGAGATATTATAAACA
>Ga0129345_1000169_pt1 | contig 22658 bp, 15 predicted proteins | sample CPBDNA_FD_94425 | JGI IMG/M metagenome (GOLD analysis project Ga0129345, IMG submission 94425) | Freshwater to marine salinity gradient microbial communities from Chesapeake Bay, USA - CPBay_Sum_20_0.8_DNA | ecosystem: Environmental > Aquatic > Marine > Coastal | place: USA: Chesapeake Bay...
AATAGTAATCTGCACTCTAAGTTTACGTACATTAGTGTATAAAGCAGTCTCATTCTCTAACGTAGTTCTGATAGTACTTGCATTGATAGGATCACCAGTAATACTACTACCAGAAATACTTATTGATGGCCCTGATGTTGTACCACCAAATAATGCAACTCCAATAGAGTTAGCAGCACTATTAGATCCTGCACTAAATGCACTATAGGTTGTACCGTTAACATCTGTGTAAGAAGGGCCTGGTATATTACTGCCCCATACTATACCTGAATTAGCAGTTGCTGTAACATAATCAGCAAAACGATCTATCAGATTTTGTTCTTCAATAGGATTATTTAATGTTGCCATTTATCTCTTCATCCAATCTTTTCATCAGCATTCTAGGAGCACCACAAATATCATCTTCCCAGAGTAATTGATGACAATCTCCTCCACAATATTTATATACCGAGCAACTATAACATCTCGGATCTCTATTTAGTTCTTGCATAATAACTTCACAACGCTTTGGAGATTCTATAACTTCTTTTGCATTAATACTTATATGACTAAAATAGTCTCTTGGTGCAGCATTTGGACATCCTGCTATCGATCCATCTGCATTAATAGTAAATAACTTCTGCTCACAATCTCTACAGAATGTACCGCCTTTAGTAAATCCTGTTTCAAACTTACTATAAACTGTTTCCATAAACTCATTATCAAACCATTCCCGTGCATTATGTTCTTTCATTACTTCATGCATCTCTAAAAAGAAATGCTGAAGTTCTAAATTAGAAGGTGCTACGTTATTATAACGCGCATGGCCATCATGAGTAATTCGTTCTAATGCTAATTCTTGTACCCCAAGACTTTTAACGTATTGTAATAGTGTTAAAGGTCCCATCTTCATAACATCTTGTGTTAATGATACAAAGAGTTTTACTGTATAGCCTCTATCTAATAAAAGTGCAACATTATTTTGAAAAAGAATTCTTTGCTTTTCATTATCAAATCGTATAGCTGGATCCCAAGACGTACCTAAGCGCTTTTTAAGTACAATATCCATAAATTCTAACTTTTCATCAGTTAGTTTATGAACTAGATTACTTGTACATCCATAAGTAGCATCTGGCCATTTATCTTTAGTTAGCTCCCAGAACTTCCACATATCAGATACAGGGGCTAAAAATGGTTCACCTCCATGATATTCAAAATGCGCGGTACTTTCTGGTCTATAATCTTTTACTTGATTAACCCAGTACGCTACTTTCTCTGGATTAAAATAAATTTTACGTCCTTCTTTACCTGATGTATAGCAATGAGAACAATTAAGATTGCAAGTCTCAGTCGTCTTAATATAGAACATCAAATCGTTCTTTAGCATTAATCACCTATAGACAGCATAACTGAATCATAATTATTAGTCGCTGCATGCTCTACATTTGCTGGTATAGTTATAGTCTCATTCGCATTAACTACTATATCTTTACCATCTATTATAAACGTTTTCTTTCCGAACATTACATGTATTATAACATTATATGGGTCGCAGTGCAAGCCAAAACTTGCAGCATTTTGAGGTGCAATGTATAGATGAACAGTTTTTGGTTTGTATTGTGTAAAAACTGACTCTAAACCTTCTACTTTAACTGTCTTCTTATTTTCAGCCAGGTAAAAAGCGATTTGAGTCTTATCTATCTCAAATTCACGTCCATTATTATCTATAATAAAAGCAAAAGACCCCGCTTCACATAATTGCAGTAAAGCAGGGTCTTGCAAAGATTCTATTTTGTCAATCACTTTACACTTTAAGCAAGCACTCTACAAGCTTTTCTTCTTCATTACTATTTGATTCTAATGCAATACCTACCATAGGTCCGGTACTATGTTTACTCGCTGTACCATTTTCAGCAGGATATACAGCCTCACCTTTCATAATAGCACCAACGACTCTTACTGGGACTCGGCCTTTCAGTGCAAGAGCTTGACCCTCTGCAGCTGCATTCATAAGATATGCAGGCTCTAATGATACTACACCTACTGGAATACCATCTGAGTTACACGCTTCTGTCTCACTTGCATCGCTAGATCCAATCATCATAACTGTACCTTCTGCATGCTCAATGTCTGTTGTATATTTCTCAGCCAAGTCAGCGTAGTTAGCTGAAGTTGCTCTACCGTTAAAAGTACCTGTTGTTAATGTATTAGTAGAAGGGTTATATGATAACCCTGCATCCATATTCAAACGTTTGTATGCTGCTGTACCATCATCTACAAATGTTAAATATCTGGTTGCATTTGAACTATCATCACGCTCGACGTAAGGCTCTACTGTAATATTACTTGTACCGTTAAACGATACACCGTTAATCGTTCTCGTAGTTTGCAGTTGAGTAGCAGTAGCAGCATTACCGGAAGTATTTTGCGTACCTGAAGTATTTACTCCTGGTAAGTTAATACTAGCAGATCCGTTAAAAGATACACCACCAATAGTTCTAGCTGTTTGTAATACTGTTGCACTACCTGCATTTCCTGTAACGTTGCCAGTAACATTACCTGTTAGATTACCACTAAATGTTCCATATACAGTACCACCAAAGTATCCATTATTAAATCTCTTTGCAGAGGTACCTAGGTTATATGAGTTATTAGATGACGGGTAGATATCATTACCACCTGGCTCGAGAACAATATCACCATCTGTTTTAATTTGCAAATCGTTCGTATTATGTATACGAATCTGATGCTCAATATTACCTGAGCTATCTTGCCAATGAATACCTGCATTCGCTGTTGCAGTACCTGAATCATTATCTTTTAGAACAACCTGTGGTACTGATGTTAAGATAGTTGCACCAGGCGCTGTAATAGAAGCTCCAAATGTACCAATATTTGCTGGGTTAGCAGTACCGTTAGTCTCTGTTAAAACTAGTGTATTATTAGCAGAGCTAAAGGAGAACGAGCTAATTGGGTTAACACTGGTTGTACTAGCAGAAGTAACGCGACCCTTGTTGTCCACTGTGACAACAGGGACAACTGTAGTATTTCCATAGGTTCCAGCAGTTACACCAGATGTTGCCAATCTAGCTACGGCTAAAGTTCCTGAACTAATATTTGTAGCATTAGTATAATATGAACTATCATTACCATCAAGTACATCTGCATCTAAACCTGATCCAGATCCATCATTACCAGCATGCCAGACTGTAAAGCTATTTGTACTATTTGTAGATGCTTTAAGATTAGTAGTATTACTAGATCTAAGAGTAATAGTACTTGCTGCAGTACTTAATGTGAAATCAGTCGGTGCGCTAATCGTAGCAGTATTAACAGTTGCAATACTTGCTGTGTTAGCATATACTTGCCATCGTTTACCTAATTGACCTAATTGCAGGTTACCGTTAGATGATGGGATAATATTAGAACCGTATAATGCGTTAATAGTAACTGTGTCACTTGTATTTGAACCAAATACTAAATTGCCATTAACAGTAAGATCTTCTGTAGCAAGTGATGTAGCGACATCAACATTAGTTGCATAGACGTAATTCCATCTATTTACTGTATTACCTAATGTTCTGCTACCAGTTGGAATAACGTTAGAGTTAACAGTAGCAACAATTTGCAGAACATCCGTATCTGCATTACCGATTTGTGTATTACCTGTAATAGTTGCTGTATTAGATACTGTTAGATCGACTATTTGTGAATTAGATGTACTAACCGATATACCTGCAGCGAACGAGGTATTACCATTTACAGTTAAATCACCACCTATAGTAGTATTACCAGAAAGAGTTGATAAGCCGCCAATCGAAAGGTTACCGTTTGCTGTTAAACCACCATTCTGAGAAACTGTAAAAGTATTTTGAGTTGAGTTAGCAACAACTAATGTTGCTTCATTTACTACCACGTTACCATATGCATCAATACTGTTTAGGTTTGCTAATCCTGTTGTAGTTACAGTATTAGTAGATACATCTATAAAGTTACCATTCGAAGCGTAAATATTAACAAACTGGTTTGCAGCTGTGCCTACACTATAAGTTACATTCGTGCTAGGACGAATATTCTGTACAAAGACATCTTGTACAGAAGCATTATTCGACACATTTAGTTGACCGGTAATATTTACATTCGCACTTACATTTGCGGTACCAGTAATAGATGTATTTGTAGTGATTGAAAGTGTTCCATTGGTAGTAACATTACCACCACGTAGTCCGGTTCCTACAGCAATAGTCGTAGCACCAAAAATACCATTAATTACTGTATTACCATTTGCACTTGCACCAGAGGCATTAGCACTGACTGTCATTACAGTCGTAGCCATATCTTCAACCATCTGATTCGTACGTACTAACCAGGTAGCAAAGGTATCAGTTGTTGAGCTTACATTCGCGGTGCCATATTTACCTGGATTAGCCATTCGTCGTTCCTACTAATTTTTGTAATAAGTACTTCACTTCTGCTATCTCGCTTCTAACATATTCTAGCTCTTCCTCGAAACAATCTAGACGCGTTACTTTTTGTCTTTGTTGCTTATATGCAAGGAAAGCACTCTTGTTAGTATTTATTAGAGCACCCGAAGAGGTATCTCTAGCAAAATCAATAACTTCTGTTTGTACTTTAGCCATGTCTTACACCGATAGAGCAATTGCACGCATATCACGTAGACGCGGCACTATATTTTTACCTTCTGCTTTCAATATAATTTTGATCGCAAACGTCTTATACGTTTCAAATTTTGAACCAGTATCGTTAAAATAAGTAGTTAAGTATGCGTTTTGCGGATCAGCGAACGCTGATGTCTGCACACTAAACTTCTCTACAGCAGATGAAGTCTTTGTAAATTGCGACGGGCTTGAAAGAGTTAAGCTTGTATTATTCGCAATTGATGCTACTCTACTTACTTGATAGTCTGTAGTAGATGAGGTATTAATAATCTTAATAATATCACCAGCTGCTAGATCAGTACTAAACGTTGTACCTGAACCTGTAACAGTAGCACTATTATTTGCTACATCTACAACACCAGAGATTGCTGTTGCAGCGGGTGTATTTGGCACCTTATACTCATACTCAAAGAAATCATTTCTGTTTAACGAACTACTTCTAAGAGATGCTGGAGTGACCATATCTAATTTAGTCCAGGCTTTATCACTAAAGTTGTCTGGATCTGCAGCATTTAAGAACTTACCATACACTTCTACATCAGTACCTGCAGGTCTGTAAGCAGTAACATATACTTTAAGATCTTCTGCATCTAAGTCGTCTTCTAGTTCTACAATTCGAGAAATATATCTTACTTGAGCATTACCTGCTGCCGCATCTTCACCAGTACTATCATTATTAATTAAATACTCGTAGAAGTTAATACTTGTAGACTGTAGATCAAGTACTGGTGAGACATGCTCATCAGCAGTTGTCATTGTAAGAGTTGCAGTAAAGGTCTTCGCTGAACTATTATTACGAATCTCATTACTCTTACTCATTACAGCTGTTTCAAACTTAGTCAGATAATTGCTGTTATTAAACTTAAAGTTTTGAGTTAGTGTTGTACTAGCTGCACCTGATTGTGCAACATTAGCTGATAATGCCATACTAGTATTTGTAACAGTTGTACGGTAAATCATTGGTTGGAAATAACTCATTACCTTATCGTCAACTGACTGAATAATACAGTTAGCTGTCGATTCAACCCCAATTACTGTATTTCCATTACCAAAACTAAATGTGCTATTAGCTGCTGTACTGCTTTCAATATACAAGTATTGTTTACCTGAATCATAGAAGAATACTTTACCTGTTGGTGAATGTGCATGTCTCGATGTAGTATTACTAAAGGTTGGGAAACCTTTCACTGTTAGAGACGTATTACTTGTAATAGTGTCGATCTCTAGAACATCATGCACTGCGCTGCCAGCTACTTCTGCTTTTAATGTAATATAATCACCAACTGCATAATCAGTCTGGAAAGTAGTACTTGTACCAGTAATTACAGAGTTAGATGAACTAATACTTACGTTACCAGTTAAGTTTGCTGTGTCTTGATAAACATACTCACCAGGTGTAAATCTACCATTAATACTATTTGCAGTAATATATTCGTATGAACCGTTCTGCAATGTGGCTGTTCCAGAACCTGTATTAAATGATGCACGTCGTAATGTAAATTTAAGATCTTCACTCTGAAGTGATTGCCATGCAGAGTTATTAGTAGACTGGAACAGTACACCTACACCCCAGTCATTTCTAACTGTATATGCGCTATTACCTACATCAGTCTGACCAACTTCCGAAGTCCATGCTTTATAATCAGGTGAGTTTGCATCTGGAATTAACGCAATTGCATACTCAGTATTATTTCTTAAGAATACAGGTGATTCAAAAGTTACAGTTGTTGCTGTAGCAGCAGTCTCACTAACATTAATTTGACTTGGTTTTAGATGCACAGAACCAAATGGCATTACTCTGTTTGTCGGATAACCATTGTCAGTAGAAGTTAAATTAACAGTAAGACCTTGAACAGAAGACTTTTCTTTAAAGTATAAGTCAACTTGAGTTACATAGATACCTTCTTGACCATCAGTATAATCATTGTCGATAATAAATGTCTGTGCAAGCGGGTCTCTACGAACTGTAGTCTGACGATCTTTCTCTCTATTCTCAAAGAAAGTATCATCTACACTAAAGCGTGTAATTTCAACATCTCTTGTAGCTACACTTAATCCACCTTTTTCAACTGCATAGTTATATGCATGGAACTGCGCTGTTGCAAACGATGTTGCTGTATCAATAGAATTATATGAACTTACATCTGCAATTTCAAGGTTTCTATCACCAACGAAATAAGTATCAGCTGGTAAGTAGAAGAGACCTAAAAGATTACCTGATGCATCTGATTGCAATGTAGTACCTTTAACTCCAGTCGGTACAATATCAGCTTTTGTAAAGGTAGTTAAAGAATTATTTGCAGTAGCAGGACGTACTAAGCTTGATACACTATCCTGATCAAAATATACATAATGAGTTGTATCTGGACGTAACCCGGTTGCTACAAATGCAACTACTTGCTCGCGCATGTACGGTCTGAAAGAGATATCAGTTACAAAGTCTCCTACTCTCTGTACATTCTCGTTTGCAGTACCTCTAAAGAAGGTGCGAGTTTCTTTTACCTCTGTATTGAATGTGTCAATCCAGTTTTCAGTACCTACGTTACCATTCCAGTTTGTACCATTATGTCTTGTACCTAAAAACTCTTCACTAAGAACTTCTTGTGTAACTTCCTGTAAAGGAACTAATTCATTCAGACGTTCAATTAATGCAAGTACTGGAGCTGCTGTATCAATGTCAATAGTAATTGCATTTTCTGGGTTAATTGATACTTCATAGAAGTTGTCGTAAGAAGGTAAGAGTTGAACTTTACCATCAAACTGCCAGTATTTTTCTGTTAAGTTTCTTACACGAGTTGCATATGGCTGTTTAAGTACCTCGACATTAGTATAACTAAAAGTAATTAAATCGCCTGTCTTTTGTAGACCTGAACCAGAAATATAATCAAGATCAAACTTATTTGACTCGACAGGAGGCATTAACTCTCCTGCACCTTTATCTAATGCAATCCTAAAGTCAGCATCTTGCAAATTAGCAATAGCGAGATCCTGCATTGGATCTACCATAATACCATTCTTAAATCTATCCGCGCCACTAGCACTTGGAATTAACAAATCTTTAGATTGCTTTTCTAGGAAGTTAAGAACTGTATAATATTCTAACTTTTTAATACGTGTATCAATCTGGCCAATATCACGCATTGTGTAACGGCGATTTTGCTTCTTAACTAGACGTACAGCGTAATCATTTCTACCTGCATCAGATGCTTCTTGAACACTTAATGAAGGGTACACAGGTACTGTAATACTAGCAAGAGTCATAGTATTATTAGGATCTTCTGGTGGTGTTGGATTAACATCAGGGATACCAGAAGTTAAAGATAACAGACCATTTGAGTCAAGATGTAGTTTATCAATACGTGGTAGATAAATTAACATATCTGCAGTAAAGTCTTCATCTGGTGCAACGATCTTCTTTGTACCGCTGAATGATTCTGTATTAGCAGGGTTAATTGTAGCAGTAGCTAAAGTATTAGCATAGGCTCCTGTATTTGCGATTACAGGTCTAAAATCAATTGAGTCTCTTAAATCATATGCAGCGCCAGTGACTGGAGATACAAATGTCGGAATATTCTCTGTACGAATTTTATTATCAGGTAATGATGCAGATACATCATCAATAATACTTGTATAAGAATCAACACTGAAGAAACCGAAACCACCACCAGTAGTATCTTCTCTAAATGCTTCAATCTTAACAGATAATTTATCACTAGCACCGATAGTTCTACTTGAACTAGGCTTTAATTTTAAGAAAGACATACCGTAATAGCCGTCTTTTTGACCTTTAACGATCTCAAAATCAGCTTTTACATCAGTACCAGTATTGGCATAAGAACTGCTTTGATAAATTTCTTTAATTTTGTATGCATCTGCTACACCAAGTGCCCATGGACCTGCAGTAGTCGCTGTATTATTAGCAGCGTCAATTTTGACCCATACTGTTTCTAAATTCTTTTGTATAGCAACTGCACTTTCACGCTTTACATTATAATATGCGATTGCATCCATAGACGTTGCAAGAGTCTCACCTAAATTAATAGTCATACCCTGACCGCCAGCTGCAACACTAACTGTAGCGTCGCGCTTTACAATTGGAATAACTGTATTATCCGGGAAATGACGTCTATGAGTTTGAGTAGATGCAGTTGATGTAAAGTTAGTAGCAACTGTCATCGATGCATCAGATTGAATTGCGATAATACGTTTAAATTCACTATTTACTGCAATATAGTCGCCAACATTATAATCATCTAAGAATGTTGTACTTGATCCAGTAACAGCGGCACTTCCAGAGCTAACATTAACTGTACCTGATTTAGCTACAGTATTAGCAGCACTACGAGCGATAACGACAATATCTTCTTCTTGAGCTTCGCTTAATGTCGAGCCTGCAGTATACGGAAAATAATCATTACCGGTGACTGATAGTGTTAAAGTACCACCACTGCTAAATGAAACAGTACTATCAATTGCTCGGTACACATAATTTGTATCATTAGTATTGTTACTATCTCTAAGAGTTTTAATACCTTTATGACCATAAGGAACGATCAAAGTCTTACGGCTTACTTCTTTAAGAACTGCTTTACTGTTCTCTAAGACGATATCTGCAATACCTTTGTTAGTACCATTATAAAAAATACTCTTAACATCACTAAAATTTTTACCAGCATTCATTTGAATATCAGTTAAGAAAACCTTAAACTCTGCATCTGGCGATCCAGCTGGTGTTAAGTTATTACCTGATTCAAAGAGAACTGATACTACTTTTGCTTCACCTATTTTATTACCTGAAGGTGAAGAAGGAACTGTGAATGTTTCATCAGTAACTTCTGTTTGTGCAGTATCATATAAGTCTATTGAAGACAAAGTATCAAATTGAAAATTACCTAAGAATTCTTTTACAAATACATAGTTACCAAAAGCGACGGAAGCAACCTGACTAGTTCTTTCAATAGTCGTATCTGCTTTTGGTAAAGCTGCTCTAATATTATCTGTTACTTCTACTCGATATCCATCAACGTATGCAACTCCAGTACCACTAGTAATATTTAAGTGTGTAGTGTTAGCAGCAATAGCTTCTGAACTAATATTAAACGGTTTAACTACATAATCACCTGACTCTTCATAAGTTCTACGAGCCATCTGACGACCAATTTCAGCATACTGAGTTTGGTTACGAATTCTAACCGGCTTGCCTTGTACAAAATCGACTAATGAGAAGAAGTTATTAGCACCAACTGCAGTAGATGTAGTCTGTGCGGTTAAAGTAGGAGTTAATTTTAAACGGAAAGCACCAGGTGCATTAGCATTATTGAACCCTTGAGCATTATCTAACAAGGTCGAATCTACTGCGTTATTAACAATCGTCTCAGTAGTTGTAAAACCTATTGAAATATTATTAGGAGTAATATTATATTTACTAACAATAATCTCTTGAGATTCTACTCTTACAAAATGACCTTTTTGGTAAATAATACCGTCGTTAACCTTAAAAGCATAACCTCTACCAGTAGGTGCACTAAAGGAACTATTTGCTACTGTTACTTGTGCAATAAGATTTGAAGTATTAGCAAGACTTACAACATCCAAAGTTTGACCGTTTGCAAATTCTTTCTCACCACCCGTACCAGTGTTGATATATTTTACGTATAAAGTATGAAGGTCGGGTGTTTGTGATTCAAGACCGGCAACCTGATTAACTACTTGCGCTTGTAGATTAGCGGTAGTTTTAAGAATATTATTAGCATACGTAGCAACGTTAACTGGTTGACCATCTACTTGAAGATCATTTAGTTTGATATAATAATATTTGTCATCAAAAGTAAAAGCACAACCTTTAATAATTGTACCTTCTTGCAGAATATTATCACCAAAACGCTCAATCTGGTTTTGGAGAATAGTTTGCAGCTGTGTTAATTCTCGTGCTTGTACTGCGACAGCGGGACGGAACAAGATTTTATGGAAGTTTTTTTCTTCGTTATAATCGTCAAAAAATGGCGATACATTAAGATCTGTTTCGATGGGCATCTCTGTTCCTCAATTAAAACTCAATGATAAGCTTTACTGTTTCTGATTGGTTATTTGCTCGTGAAATTGGCTGTAGATTTTCTAAGTAAATTAACTCACCACAACCTTTCACTAAATCTGGTCCGGTATATGTTTCTAGTTTACCAACAGCTGCAGATGTTTGACCAGTAATAGTTCTCACAACCCCGAGCGCTGAATCAGAAAGTTCAAAATTACCTTTTTTATTCGTTAAGAAGACTGTTGTACTGTTGGCTGCGTGAATAAAAGCATTTGCTTCTGTTGCAAGACCTTCATTCTGTTTAACTTCTTCATCTTCTATAAACCCTAAGCCATTAGTACCTGAGTCTGTAAGTGTTATCGTATATTTATAACGCTGATCAAACGTTGTAGTTATTTGAGAAGTAATAGCAGCGACATTAGCAGTAGCGTTAGAAGTAGCACCAGTTAATTCTTCACCAGTAACAAAAAAGCCGAAGGTATTTGCTAGACTAATACTTGAACTATTTGCTGCAGTTACTATACCATTAGCACCGGATGTGCCAGCAGTAACAACTTCTTCATCTTGGAATGTGCCGCTAAGAGTATCAATAGATAACACAACTTCTGAAAATAGTGGATCTTTAATTACAGTAATCTGCCTGTAATCATTATCAGTAGGAATAGTTCCAGTTTCGTTATTTGCAAACGTAACACTTATACCTACTTTATCAGCACCTAATTCATTAATGACATTATTACCATGTCCGTGCTGTGGACTAATAATAGCTCTTGCTGTTGCTGTATTAGCTAAAATAGCACTGTTACTTGCAACATTGATTGTTCCTGTGTTACCAGTAATAGTTGCAGTCGCAAACGTATAACCGCTACCTCTCGTTACAATTTGTACGTTAGCAATTGTATTTGCGGCTGTATTGACTAGAGCTCTAGCAGTTGCAGATAAGCCATCACCTGTTATTTCAACATAAGGGCTAATCTCATAAGTTGATGTTGTATCTGGTAGAGTAGTAAATGCAGTATCAATAACTAGCCTCTTTGATGATGCAACATAATCTGTGATTTTTCTTAACTGTCCTGCGCCTGTACCTGTCTTAATATACAATGACGAGTCTTTATAGAAATCATTGTTTGATGCGAGTGTACCAGAGCTAGTAATTTCAAAGATTCGAGTATTACCACCTACTGCAGAAACACTAATGGTACCATTAGCATAGGAATTGTAATTACTACCACCAGCTGTTACTATGACTACATCAATTGCTCCCGATACAGCGTTACCTGATACATTTGCATTAGGAATAACGGGTATGTTATTAGATGTTGCAAATTTAGACCAATCTGCAGAGGAAATCGAATACATATATTTCCATTGATAACCATCAGTGCTTTTAATATAGATATCATCATCAGCAGCAGTTTCACTTAATAAAGGCTGGGCAGTAGAAGGTTGACCTTCACTATTATACAGACATTTAAAAACATGATAACTACCTGATTCAGGAGATACAACGAAGTAATTATTACTAGATAAATTTGAGTCCTGATCGTCATACATCGCATAGACTGTATTAGCAGTCCAATCATAACGCGATGTCATATGCTTTACATCATTACTAGTAATTTGCTTACCAAAAATGAAGTTTTCGTAAGGCTCATAGTAAGTTGCTTGTACGTTGTTATTTACAGCAGGAGGGCTGGTATCATCAGCAAACTCTGTGTGCTTACCTACTACCATGTAGTAAATATTATTAGCAGCTTCTGAGATTGACTCAATAAACTGTGCAGCACTATGCGTTTGAAAATTTTTCGTAATACGTTTTGTCATCTTTAACTCGTTGTAACTGAGCTTTCATTTACTTGCAACTGTAGCGCAGTAATAGTAGCTTCTCTAACTACTTCACCAAACAACTCAGTCCCTGCAACATGGAATATGTTCTTTAATAGCTTTGAATATTTATCTATTGACAAACCACTCTTAATTACGTATGAATAATCTTGATAAAAAGAATTATCGTGAATTTTCTGAGATGAATTTAAGAAGCTCTTTTCATTTTGCCAGAACCCTTCTGCTATACCCTGGCGCGCTACACCAGTAGTACCAGTAATGACAAAGCTATTATTACTTGTAGTTAAAGTAACTGCTGTATTATTTTCGTATCCATACCCAGAATCAAGTACTTGTACTTGAGTAGCGATACCAGAAGCAGCTCTAACTGTAGCAGAAACATTAGCATTAAATCCACTAGGCTTTGAATTAGTATCAGAAGTAATTGAAATAACATTAGCAGTAGCATTAGAGGTACTACCTCTAATAGCAGTACTTGTATCAAAGCTCGTTGCAAATGTTATTCTTTTTAATGTTACTTCACTAGTATTTGCTGAACGTACAATACCTTTAGCATCAGTATCTACATTATTAGCAGTTGCCAGAGTCACATTGGCTGTAGCTCCTGATACAAATGCAGAAATACTATCTGTATTAGTAAATGTACCTCTAACATCAATTACTGTTAGATTTGTACTATTAGATGCATATACTGTACCGTTTGCACTACTAGATGTTTGAATTATACCTTCACCATCAGTAAATGAGCCTGTAATATCTGCAATATCTAAAACAACACTACTAGTACTTAATGTCTGTGTAAGAGTTTCACCGATAGCGAAAGATCCAGATAGATTATTAATAGTTAAAACCTGATCCTGTCTATTGAAACCTGCAATCTCTGGCATTCTTATTGATACAAACGGGTCTGTATTATATCCTGCACCCGGGTTGATACCTGCAATACTTGAAATAGTACCTATAGTAAATGTATTACTAGTTAGCGCAACATCAAGCACATCATTTATATCTGCAGATGGATCTTTTGGAAACCCGAAACCTGTAGTATTAGAATTAGATGCGTTTAATAATAAACTTAAGAACGGTACACCTCCAGTATTATTCGCACCTAACAAATCTGTATACAGTGAAACTGTTTCTTCGTTTTCTAGAGAACCAACCGAGAATGTTGCATTTGCGCCAGTAGCAATACTTAAGACATTAGCAGTCGCGCTACTATCACTACCAGTAACATACGCACCATTAGCATAGAAAGCTCCAGTATTACCATGGATACCTATACTTTGTGTATTTAACCCAATACCATTAGCCGTAATTGTTGTATTCGTTACTGTATCAATAGTTGCATTAACACTAGCATTACCATTAATTTGAAGTTCAGGTGCACTACTAAAATCACCACTTAAAGTTGAAACTACAAAACTATTACCGCTTCCTGCAACAATATAACCATTAGCAATTGCAGTACTAGTACTATTTGCACCAACAACAATATCATTTATATTAAATGTGCCGTTAACACCAATAAGATTAATGTCGTTTAAAGGTTGTGTAATAGTTTCAAACTGCTCAAACGTTCCAGATATGTTTGTTAGATTAAGCACACCAGTTGATACTTTAACTTCTGTATCATTCGTAAGCGTAAAACCAAAACCACCATCTTCTAATTGAAAATTAACTCGACCAGTACCATCAGTAATTGCGGTTACACGAGCTTTACCTTGTTTACCTCGCGCACCAATAATATCAAAAACGTCTCCTACTTCATTATCTTGACCACCGTCAGTAACGGTTACTGTTGTTAGAGATCCAATAATGATCGGAGCATTTAAGAGTGATCCATCATCAGTAACCAACTCACCTGTTTGAAAATTGCCTCTAACGTTACTTAAGAACAATTGGTTAATTTGCTTACCATCTACGACCTTACGTGCAATTGATTCAACGAAGGCTTTTGCTCCAGAAGTTGATCCTGTAATCTCTTTACTAATAAAAGTTGCCGCTCTTGCATTATTTTCAATCTCTAGATAAATCGGCTCAAAAAAATCACCATCAGATGGCTTTAAGATTGATTCACTAGGAAAATCAACTTCAATATCTTCGCCATAAATTAATTGAAACAACAGTTCGTATGATCGCCGAGAACCCTTTGCTTTATATAAATCGAATGCATGCTTAACTAAAAAGCGCTGATCAGATACTGCAGAAAACTGAATACCATTTAAGAACTTACTTTTGAAGTACTTTACATATTCATCTACTGTATTATCAATATCACGCTTCGCAAATAAATTACGTGTTTCGTGAATAGCCTTACCATCTTGCTCAAGATACTCAAAGTATGCTTTCACAAATTGAATAAACAGTTCCCCTTCTTCTTGATAAATGGCAGGAAACTGCGTTCTAATAAATGGTGAGATATATTCGTCAGTTAAATGCATTATTCACGTGCCTGCGCAATAGTTAAAGTCGCATCAGCAGACTCTAATCTAAGAATCGTATTAAGTTTAGCTGCTATTTCTTGCTCATATGGTCTTGCATAAACCTTAATACCAGAACCAGTATATGCTGCAATAACTGCTGCTTTAATAGTTACTTTACCGGTATTGTAGTCTACTGTGCCTACATCAGGATCTAATACACTAAATGCATCGCCTACCGATGTCACAATTTGTAGTAACCCATCACCATTATCAATAAAGAATCCAGGCGAAGATCCAAATGTAAATGCTTCAGATTGAATCGCAGCGACGTATGTCGATACTCTAGTAGTTGTATTTAATTTAGGACCTTGCTTTAATTTGTTCTGATAGTTTAGAACTGCATCAGTAGCTGTGTTTAACGTCGGAATAAAGTTTTTATAAATTCTTACATTAGTTTCATTAGATAAAATACTGCTGTCCGCATCATCAATTGCGCTAACAAGTTTACTATAACGTAATGTCTTCTCAAAATCCTGTAAAGTATTATTAGCAAAAGTCTCAATAGAACTTAAGACCGAAGATTTAATATCAGAAGGAGTTGCATTAGTACTATTTACATTATAATGTATATGCGATGAAACTTCAATATAAGAAAACTCAGGATCAATAATAACTGATTCAATAGAAACAGGAGTACGTTGATCGATAAATTCTTTGTATTGTTGCTTAGTAATATTAGGAATACCATCAGCATTTTCTAAGTCAACTGATACAACAACTCTTCCATACTGAGGTGGGTCTTGATCTTCACCCCCGAATACTGTTATTGCTTCGATTTCTGGAAATCTTTGCTGTAGTAGAATCTTATAATCGTTTTTAGTTACAGCTCTTTCTTGTACCTGCACATTACGAGGAGCATTAAACTTGATATCTGCAATAGATTCAGGCGCTGCTCCACCTCTAGCTCTCGATACTGTAGTAATAGCTACGTTGCTATAACCTTGAATAGAACTTGCACTACTAAAAGCTGATGCTTGGTTAGACTCTTCTCTATTACAAACTTGATAATAAACTTCAACTAAATTACCGCTTACTGGGCGTTTACCTGCAATATCATTACCAAATACTACTTCATATTTTTCTTTTTCAGCTGGCTGTAAAAAGAAGATAGCAGAATTTGCTCCTAAACCGAATAGAGAGGTTGCATAAGAATACGTAGTATTAGTAATAGATGTATTAGATTCTCTTACTTTAACCGTGATAGATCTAGTATCAATATCTTTATTAGATAATACAAATCTTTGTGATGTATTAGAGGTAACTGCAAAAAATTCTTCAATAGCGTCACCTTCTCTAATAATAATATTATTTGCAATATAGTCGCCATTAACATCTGCAGTAATAATATGACTTTCTGTCGTAGCAAAAGTATATGTGTTACTTTCAACTACTGTAGTAAACTCAGTACCTTTAGGGATATTAATACTTGCAGGGGTATCTGATGGTGTAATCTCTATATTAATGGTTGCTTCTGCACCTCTACTGGAACGAGGTAAATAGTTCAATTCTTTTGCATGAGAAATAATACTATCTCTAATTAGAGCAGTATCTAAAAACATCTCAGATGCAAGCATGTTGAGATAAAAATTATTGTAATATGTATTGTATGCTAGAACATCTAATAATACGTTAAGATTGGAGCCAGCAAAATCATAATCCTGAAATTGCGCTTGACCTTCAAGAAATGTCTTGAGGTTAGTCTTAACTGTATCAAAGTCTAGTTCAGCAATAGCAATACCAGAATTAGCTGCCATTATCTTACCCTATCTAAAACGAAGTTTACTTGTGTAGCCTCTTCACTATTTATGGTATGAAAAATCACTGCTACAGCATATTGATTACGATCTAAGTCCCCACTCACTAAGACGTCAATTAATTGACATCGTGGTTCAAAACGCTCAATGGTATTATAAATTCTAGTTTTTAAAGCGGTCTCTGTTTGAGGGCTAATATTTTCAAATAGTAAAGCTCTAATATTACCACCAATATCAGGCTGCATCAATCGCTCTTCTTTATCTGTAAGTAACAGGTTCTTAATACTTTGTCTAATACTATCTTCATTCTTACGAGTAGTAAGATCTTGAGTAATTGGATGAACACTAAACAGATTAGGAATATCTGAAAAGACAACTCTTTCTGCATTTATTTGTCTTGCTGTTTTAATTGCCATTTTTAACCTGCGAATACATTAGATGAACCGGCTGCAACACTAGTACAACCTGAGATAGCATCACCTACTCTACCTGCACCTTTACCATTTACAAATACAGTTGTTGAGCCAACTGCAATAGGAGCCGAGTGTCCTGGACAAGGAGCAGGTGGTAGTAAATGACCAGTATTATTATCGCCTTGACGCGACCAGCCTATACCATTTACAAATACAGTCGTTGAACCAACAGCTCGAGTCATTCCGGAACAATGCGGTACATCGGCATCACCTATTCTAGTTGCTGCTGGCATGTTCTCTCTCTATCAATTCTTGTAGTTTCGAATTCCAACTTTCAATTTCTTCATGCTGTTCTTCAGTATGTGGTTCTTCTGGTATTTCCGGTAAGAACTTTATTACATGTTGTATTTTATCAGGAATACTTTCAAACTCAGTAAAAGTATGCAATTCGTTATTAATCATTATTATAAATTCGTGTGCCATAATATTTATCACGGAGTCCAGAACTTTAAGTTCGGCTCTCTTTCTAAGAAATTAATTGCGTTCGCAGGTGCTGAATTACTTGGTTTAAGACCTTCAAGGAGGGCTATATCAGCTTCTAAATCGCCTATAGCTGGTAACACAGTCCTATCTGTGTCTTTATCAAGCTCTATATCGCTAATAATCTGGTCATATTCGCTTTGTAAATCTAGTAATTCGCCATAAAGTCTTGTGCTTTCTTTCTTCATTTCAGTGACTTGGCTACGCGCTTTCTGAAGTGCCTCGCTGCCTTGTGGGTATTTGTCTTTATTACTATCTAGATAAGCTTCATATTCTTTTACTTTCTTATTATTATCTGCGATAGCTTTTTCTTTAGCGGCAATTTCACTGCGAATACCAGCAGTAATTTGAATTTTTGTTAACTCTACATCTCCAGATGTTGATTTTGCGTTCTTTGCAAGATCTAAATATCTACGATAAGCTGCAAGCCTTGTTTTCTTCGTCCACCACCAGCGAGCATAATATCGTTCAGAAGCTTGTTCTTCATTTATAGTGCCAGCAGGATCGTAATAATCAACCGGATAAAGTTTACCTGCCTGAACATTCCGTGATACATCCCATGTTACTGTTTTTTCCAACAACTCATCTTTATGAAAGACCAGAGTATTTTTTAATTGCACAACTGGAGGATTTTTAACAGCAGGTTCGCTCTGAACAGTTACTTTTTCTAGTTCTAGTTTAGTTTGAGTTGATCCAACATCAGCTGAATTGCCGTTATCTGTAGCAAATGAGCTTATTACTTGCCCTTTACCTCTAGGAAGTTCGTTAGGTTCAATTTTGATTGCATCTTTATTAGGTGGGGTAACTGCTACCCCTTTTTGCGTTGACTCACCTTTATCATTAATCTCTATGTTAGGTACATCTTTACAAGGATCAAAACTGCCTGAAAACATTTTATCTACAATAGCGTTAATATCAACACCTGGCGCATTACCATATTTTGCGGCTAGCGCAGCGGCCGCCGCCACAAATGCTACGGGATTATCTCGTAGTGCAAACAAGGCAGCTGCTTCTACGATTAAAGTAGTGTTAGTCTCAGGTAGATCTGGTATAAGCCCGTCGACTGCTTCATTGAGACCGCTAACTGCATCATTAATAGCACCCTCAATCTCATCGATCGCAGCTGCAATACCTTCATTAATATCAGAAATTGCATCATCAATAGCAGATGTAATTTCATCGACTGCTTTATTAATGTCGTCTAAAAGTTGATTTGATCCGCAAGTTGCCATTGTTAATCTCAGCTATTCAAGTTAATGTGGAACGTTGGTGTGTTACTGTCTATATTAACATGGGCGTTTGACACCATTTCAGTATTAGCACCTGATAGAATAGTAACTGTACCGTTAGCATTTACCTTTAAATTACTTTGAGTAGAAACAGTAAATTGCCCTTTAACACCTATACTCGCTGTGTTAGACGCTGCTATGTTTAATTTGCCAAATGTTGTTACAGTATGATTATTTACAGTAACAATACTTCTCTTACCTCTTGTTAATTCTATACTACTTTGTTTAATCGTTTGCCTATTAGATTTACCAATGTCGAGATAATTATGACCTTTAATATTAACTGTCTGATTATTACTTACAGTTATAACATTATTACCGTTAATCTGAGCACCGTTATCAGTTACTATTTCAGTTAACTGACTGCCACCTACTTTAACAAATTTATCTTTATGAACAGTTTCGTACTTATTACCTTCAACTTCAAGATAATGATCACCTTTAACTAAAGTTTTCATATCGCCATGCACTGTAAGATTGCAAGTTCCTCTAATAAAAACATTCTTACTATCAGCTACTATCTCGTAGTCATCGCTAACAATTTTAGTTACCCTATCACCTGAAGGCTGAATTTCTTGAAATGTGCCTTTAGTATGATACCAGTGGATACGTTCAGAGTTTTTAGTATCATCTATTTCAAATATATGACCTGATTCAGTTTCATGTACTTTATTGTAAGGATAAGTACTACCTCTTACATTGAGCGGATATTTACCTTCTTCTTGCCCTCCATATCGAGGATTAGGTTCAAACCAAGGTGTTTGAGTCTTTTTTGCTTCTGGTATTGGGGCAAAGCCTTCGTTCATATTCGGAGCTTTTGCAGTTTCGATACCAATCACATTATTAGCACTATCACGGTCTAACTTCTGCTTACCATCACGTTTACTAAGAAGCGTATGATGAGATTCAGCGCTCTCTCTAGCTAGTGAAGTTACATCATTTCCTAAACGATTTGCTCTTGGAAATAAACCTGATACATCTTGAAATCCTTCATCTGGACTTAAATCAGAACCTTGATTAGCAGCATGAACAGTACCTAGGACTAAGGGCTGTTGGAATTCATCACCATCTAAAAACGTACCTATTACCCATGCACCAGGTACAATACCTGTAGGAGTCGTACCTATACCACTAGTTGAAGCACTAGTAGGGGGCATCAACTGTACAGCCCATGGTAGGTCATCAGTAGACAACAACTTAAGACTTTTCGGATGGACACCAATCCATCTAACCTTTAAGCGGCCGAGTTGAAGTGGGTCATTTCTTGATTCTACGACACCCCAATATAAATTATTCATGATAAAATTCCTTTGTATATCCATGACGAGCAATGTTACAGCTAATTTGATACTGTTGAGTTGTAAACGAATGTGTTACATCAGTCACTACATATTCACCACTAATTTGCTCATCTTCCATTCTCTCTTTACCATCAGAGGACACTCTAGGATAACTTAGCTCAATGACTTTACCAGCATTAATCTTAAAGTTACCTCTTGCTGTAAATGATGCACTAATATTACCAAAAAAACTAATAGAAGCCATTTTATCACCGATTTGATATCCAAGACCTCTATCAATGTGATTTTGATAAATGACATAAGTGGTAGGATTAAATTTATGTCCATCAATAAATTTAGAAGTATGTATACCAGGTGTATAAGATGGTTTTTTCGTTAGTTTTTTTAATCGATCTAGTTGACCTTCATAATTAGTTTCTATATCAATAATACGTTTCTTGTGATAATCAGCTACTCTCGCAACTCTATTAAAGACACTCTCGTTTACATATTTTGTACTATTAGCTCGATCAGTTAAATGAAACGATTTGATTTGAAGAACTTTACTATCTACATCAAAATTCTGGTTTGCTGCTACATTAATATTGTAAGCATATGTTGCTATTGGTTCTTTTTCCGTCATATCAAATAGACTTTCAAAATGAAACCCTTCAGTATTTTTGTAGAACATATACTGTTGAAACGGGTTTTTCGAGCTAGCTGCATATTTAGATAATAATCCAATAGTTCCAAACGGTGATAATCCAGGTATAGTTACTTCTTGTGTACGGTCTGTTTCACTTTTGGTAATTAATTCTTGACCGAGATAACCTAAAGCACTTTCTACACCGTCTGAAATATTACCAGTAAACTTTGCATCAATAGAGATTAATTCATTTAATTTGCTCTCTTGTGAAAACCCAACTAAGGTGTATCCCATAATAACACCTTTAGTGTCTCTATCAACACCTTGTATCGAAACTATATCAAAGGTTAACCTGATTGGATCTTCTTCTGTATCAGTAATACTAACAAATTCTATATCTAAAGTTTCTTCCCCTAAAATTGGAAATGTACCTAAAAGATCAACTGCGTCAGCTATATCAATTGCAATTGCTAAAGAATTTGAATAGATACTTTCTGTCAAATCAACACCAGTAAATAATCCCATAAGAGATTCACTCTTACCATCTGCATTAAACAGAATAATTTGAGATATAGTTAACTGACCAGACTGCGCTGCTGGAGTACTACGCGCCATGTTTAATCACCGTTCAAAATGCGTTTTAAATCTGAGCGAGCTAGAGTCTTAAATGACTTATCGATTAAGAATATACTACGTCTAGATTCATTTAACTCAGTAGCTTCATCATATGCTGTAACTGCGGAGTAATTAGCATGACCACCACTCATAAGAGCATACGTATCAGGAGTAATAGTTAAATCTTTGGTATTATGTTTATAGTGTATTATTGTACTTTGAGATGCTGCTAGCCCACCATATTTCTTTTTCATAAATTCTTGAAACTGAAAGGTTGTTAAAGGCCACTCATAATACGGATCAATAATCTGATTCGAAAGTAAAACTAGCCAATCATACTTTGGGTCATCATAGTAAAAATTTGCAACCATGTCAGGTCGTTCACCTTCTTCTACTGTATAAGGTAGAAAAATAGTAGCATTATTTTTAACTGTATCTAGAATTTTGACACGTGTTAAAATATTAACAACTTCTTGGTTGTTATAGTTTATTTTTGGGAAACGTCTAAAGTACATTACGGATAAAACTCCCCGGCTCCGCCTCCTCCGCCTTGACTATAATCTAACGTGTAGCCAAGAAAGTCTTCTGAGGTGATAATTTCAGTTTCTTGTAATTGAATAGTGCATTCGACTGCTACAGGAGCTCCTGTACCTTTATGGAATGATGGTACTCCATCAGGGGTATGATTTATTGTAAATCCTGTAATAACACTTCGTTTAATTGGTAGCATATCTGTTTGCGTACCAATAATCATAACTTCTACTTCATCAGGATACTGTAATAAGGCGTCACCTCCATCTTTACCAAAGGATGGATGCATACGCCGTCTAAATTCATCTGTAACATTAAACAGAGTTTTTGATTCAGCATCATTACGGGGTGCAAATTTCCATGTAAATGTATGAGTACGCAACGGTACGTTATCGAGAAGAGTAGCAAGATGTGGATTTAATGTATTACCAGTTAATAAATCAACAGCGCCAGCTGCACCTGGTACTATACTAGCTACATTACGCAAAGCTAGCCTAGCAGCAGTATTAAGATTATTACTATCTAGAACAAAATCTTTAGCACTTTGTGATAAGCCTCGTTCGGCTAGTTTAC
>Ga0129345_1000177_pt1 | contig 22303 bp, 27 predicted proteins | sample CPBDNA_FD_94425 | JGI IMG/M metagenome (GOLD analysis project Ga0129345, IMG submission 94425) | Freshwater to marine salinity gradient microbial communities from Chesapeake Bay, USA - CPBay_Sum_20_0.8_DNA | ecosystem: Environmental > Aquatic > Marine > Coastal | place: USA: Chesapeake Bay...
CCCAAGGGCCAGCTCGACAAGGACTGGTTCAACACCCACATGCGGATGGCCAATGCGCTGATCAAGGACAGCCAGCTGGGCAACATCAACACCCAGTGGCTGAACATCGGCAGCAACGGCGTCATGGGCATCTTCGGGCCGGTGCAGGAGACGATGTATAACGGCGCCCGCTTGACGCCCTTTGCCACGCAGCTGACGCGCCAGCCGCTGATGGAAGCGGTGAAGATCTCGGCCGAGGCGCACAACTTCGCCTGGTCGACGATGAAGGCCACCTGGAAGCGCGATCTCAACCGCGTCTTTCAGGAGGGGATCAGCCACTACAGCGGCAACCTCGACACCTACGGCAAGCGCCTGCTCACCAATGAGCAGGAGATCGCTGATCTGCAGGCGATCATCGACATGCCCTACAAGCAGGGCGCCAACAAGTTCGCCAGCTTCCTTCACCCGCACAACGCAGCGCTGTTCACCAACAAGCTGCAGGTGGCCGCCCGGATCCTGGCCTTCACCAAGCCAAACGGCGCGCGCGAGCTGTCGCGGGCCGAGGCGGCATGGTCGGCACTGGGTCTGGACATGGGCCAGGGCATCCAACGGGTCGACATCCGCGGGATCGACACCTGGACGCCATGGAAGCCAGCGCTGCGCGCCATGGCCGGCGTGGACGACATCTTCGGGAAGTACCACTACCTGTTCAAGCTCAAGGCCGAACTGGAGGTGAAGGCCCGGATGGAGGGCGCTCAGCTGGGCCTGTTCGACGACCGGGACCGCGCCGAGTGGGTGCAGCGCCAGATCGACGAGGCGATCTATCAGGCCACCCCGAGCGAGGCCAACATCAAGGCCTTCCGCAAGGAGCACGGGCTCAAGGGCAGCGACTTCACCGATGACGAGATCGGGGCGATGCTGGCCGAGCAGAACCTCGCCGGTGCGCCGACCCTGGCCACACAGGAGTCGATCGACGCGCTGCAGCATTCGGCCGAGATGCGGTTCCAGGCGCCACCGGAAGAAGGCTTCCCCGCCCTGATGGACCGGGCCGTAATGACCGCCCGCCAGAACTGGATGGTGGATCGGTTCGTGATGCCCTACTGGCGCTCGCCCCTAGCCGGCGTGTTGCTCGATAACCGCCTGGCCACGTTCGGCGTGTTCGACACCATCAAGATGCTGGGCGTCAAAGACCCTGATCCCAAGCTGGTGGCCAGGGTCAAGGCCGGGTGGACGATGAGCGGCGCGCTACTGCTGGCGTTCGGCGTGCTCGACGCAGCAGGCCAGGTGCGTGGCGGCACCGACCCCGATCCGGCCAAGCGCAACACCCTGTTCGGGGTCCGACTGGGGGGCTTCCCGGTGCTCAACACCCTGTTCCTCTGGAAGGATCTCGGCGAGGCGGTCGGCGATTCCCTCAGCAACAAATACGACCAGCAGGAGCTGGGCCTGGCCTGGATGAAGGTGATGACCAACCACATCACCCGCCAGGCCGGCATCCAGCAGGTGCAGATGCTGCTGGACTACATGCTCGACGGCAGCAAGCGGGCCGGCGAGAAGCTGCGCCAGGCCGCTGGCTTCATGGGCGCCGGCCAGTTCCCGTTCATCGGCGCTGAGCGCAATCTGGAGCGTCTGATCGGCGCTGACCGCTCCAGCTTCTTCCGCGATGCACCCGACACCGCAGCGCAGCAGTACCTCCTCAACAAAGACGACCCCTTCGCCAAGGTTGAGCAGTTCCTCAAGGAGCTGGCCTACGACACGCTGCCCATCACCGCCATGGCAACGGGCAACAAGCGCAAGGAGGACGATCACTTTGGCAGCCCGATCGGCCACGTCTTCGGCATCAACATCTCCAAGGCTTTCCCGTTCGTCCCATCGCGCTGGCCCAGTGGCCGCATCAACGACGTGGTGTACGCCGAGATGGAAAGCCAAGACATGCTTGATCCGCCGCGCCCCCTGCTCACCCGCACGCTGGAAGGCGTTGCGATGTCGGACGATCTGCAGCGCGAGTACAACGCGATTCACGGCAAGATCAAGGCCGACCCCAGCCTGCCGCCCAGCGCTCGGATGCCTCTGGCCGGCAAGAAGGTGCAGGTGCAGTTCAACATGCCCGTCGAAGTCGTGACACAGCTGGGCGTGCGGATCCGCAAGGACAACACCGCATCGCTGCCGCTATCGCCAATCCTCGACAAGCTCACCGCCGGTCGGACCAAGAAGGAAGCCCTCTACGAGCTGTTCACAAGCCCCTGGTATCAGGCGATGGAGGACGACAAGCGGCTCAGCGCAACGCCCCTTGGCGGCCTACCTGGCTACGAGCGCCGCAAGCGCGCTGCCCAGGTGTTCATCCGCGGCATCACCGACTACTACGACCTGCTCACCCAGGACGAACTGGAGCGCCGCGCTGCAAGCGGCAAGAGTCAGCCGGCAAAGGAATGGAGCGACATGAAGACGGAGATGGCGCGCGAAATCTTCCGTCGATCAGAGGAGGGTCTGCCCGCCGCAGCAGGCGCCTTGAGGGATGCGCTGATGCCGGCAGAATGAGGGCTACGGCCCCGGAGAGTAAACCGTGCCCTTCTCATACGCGCAATACGCGGGCAACGGGTCCACGACGACCTTCTCGGTCCCGTTCCCGTATCTGCTGAAGGCGCACGTCAAGGTCTACCTGGACCTGGTGATCGAAACCGGCTCCTACTCCGCTCTGTTGGCAGAGGGGACTGATTTCACCTGGACAAGCGACACCCAGATACAGGCCGTCGTCGCCCCAGCATCCGGCGTTCAGCTCACCGTCAGGCGCGAAACGCCAAACGGCACGCAGGTGGTCGGATGGCAAGACGGTTCCAACCTGGTCGCCGACGACCTCAACATTTCCGACCTGCAGAACCTGTACGTCGTGCAGGAATGGGTCGATTACGCCACCCGATCCAACGAAGTCAGCCAAGACGCCATCGCGCAGGCGCTTGCGGCTGTTGCCGCCGCGAACTCTGCCTTGCAAAGAAGCGGCGGGACGATGACCGGCCCGATCGTGCTTGCAAGCGACCCTACGCAGCCGCTGAACCCGGCGACCAAGCAGTACGTCGATACCGCTGATGCGGTGCTGCAGGCCGACATCGACACCCGCTGGGACATGTCTTCGGACACGATCGACAGCGCCGAAGCCTGGGTCAGCGCAGACGACAAGATCTCCACCACCCAAGCGGCTGACGAGCAGTTCAGCACCCTTGTCCAGCCAACTACGCCATCCGGCGGTGGCTGGCCTGTTGGCAAGACTTGGCTGCAGAACGATGCCAACAAAACGCTGTCGATCTGGAACGGCAGCGCCTGGATTGGCATTGCCTCTGGTGGCACCTTCACTCTTCAACCCACAGTCATCTATGTGGACTCGGTGAATGGTGACGACACCAACGACGGCCACCGGATCATCAACCCGAAGAAGACCATCAAAAACGCCGTCCAGTCTGCTGTTGCAGGGGACATCATCAGGGTGGTGCCTGGGGTGTACCAGGAAGTCCTGCCGATCGACATCACGGTTGACAACCTCTCCATCGTCGGCGACTCACAGCGCAGCTGCTTTGTCCACCCGACGGTTGCAACAGAGGAGCAGACCATGTTTCGCTGCAACAGCGGCACCTACATCGACGGCTTCACCTTTGCCGGCCTGAAGGCATCTGGCGCTCGTGGTGGCCACCCGATTGACGCCGATCCCACCTATGGCTTGCCTGCTAGCCAGGGTTGGGTTGCTGGCTTCTATCCGGGCTGTGTCATCAAGAAAAGCCCGTACATCAACAACTGCTCCAACTTTGCGGATGCCAGCATTGATAACAGCAACTTCAACCCCAACAACTACACCGGCACTGGTGGCGACCTGACCTCTGCACCGACTGGTGGCGGCGTGATCGTGGACGGTTCACTGCCTGCAGTCAACAGTCCGCTGCGGTCCTTCGTCATCAATGAGTTCACTCAGGTCTGCCTGGATGGCCCTGGCCTGCTGGTCTGCAACAACGGCTATGCCCAGGCCGTGTCGTTCTTTGGTCTGTTCTGCCACTACCACGCCAAGGCGCTCAGTGGCGGCCAGATCAACATGGAGGTCGGCACCACTGATTTCGGCCGGTATGGCCTGATTGCTGACGGCAAGAGCAGCTCTGCCATCTTCACGGCAGCGGCCAATGGCAACGCTTCTGCAGGGGCAACGACCTTTGCTATCAATGCACCAACGCCAGCTGGCAGCTGGTTTGGTGATGCGACCCGACCTGCCACCAACATGCTGGTGCAGGTCGGCAGTGACATCTATCCCATCCTCAGCTCTACGGCCAACGGCTCTGGGTGGGATGTCGTCATCAGCCGCCCGGACCCGAACGACCTCTCGATCAATCTTGGCTTAGCCAACAGCCATAGCAGCGGGGCAGCGGTCAGCTTCTTCCTGCGGTCGATGGTTAGCACTGCGTCCCACACCATGGAGTACGCGGGATCTGGCACCGATTACAGCGCCTTGCCCGAAAACGGCGGTGTTCCGGTTGAAGCCAATGAAGTTGTCAACCTGAACAACGGCAAGGTCTGGCTGACCAGCACAGATCAGAACGGCAAGTTCAAAGTTGGCGACACCTTCCTGGTGAACCAGCAGACAGGACTTGTCGACATCCCTGGGCTGGCTCTTCCAACGCGAACAACCGCCGCAGCGGGTACGCTTCCAGCAACCAGTTACGCGGCAATTACATACGCCGCAAGCGTTGCGCTTGATCTGGCAGCTCTTGACGGTCAATATCGCACGATTAGCCTCACTGGCGATCTGACATTCACCACCAGCAACCTCGCCACTGGGCGAACTGTGGTGATCCGAATCATTGCTGATGCGTCTCAGCGAACACTTACCTTCCCAACTGATTGGAAATTCATTGGCACGAAGCCAGCGAATATCGCTGCATCCAAGACCGGCGTGCTGAGCCTCACATTCTTCGGTAGCCTTGATTCTGACTGCGTTGCAGCTTGGGGGGTGCAGGGATGATGGCCAACCTCGTTCGCATTATTGATGGGGCGATGATCTGGCCCTACTCACTGGGACAGCTCAGGCTGGATGAGCCGGCGCAATCGTTCTCCTGGGCGCCGAGTGATGCAGAGCTGGCGCATTACGGCGTGCATCGCGTTGAGCCCAGCGATCCACCTGTCGCGGATCCGGCGCTCGAGAAGGTGATCCAAGCCGCTCCTGCTGAAATCGACGGCAAATGGATGCAGCAATGGGAGTTGGTTCCACTCACCGCTGAGGAGCAAGCCGCCTATTACGCCGCTACGCACCCCCCGCGCTGGCTGAAGTTTGGCCAGATGGTGCAGGCAGAGCCGAGGATCAATGCACTGCTCAGCCGGGCATTGATCAATGCACCGGCCCTGGCAATGGCGCTGTCCGTAGGACTGGGCAAAGCCGCTGATGGTGATAGCACAATCTTCCTTGGCGCCTGGAACTCGGCGCTGGGGCTTGGGCTGATCGACGCAGAGCTGATCACGCTGATGCAAGATGCAGCGCAAGCGCATGATCTGCCTGCTGAGTTCATTGCCGGCTTGGCTAGAGGTGTGGCGTGAATCTACTGCTGAGTGATCCGGCGTTTTTGTCGGTAGCCGCGACTATCAGTGGTGGGGGTGGCATTGTTACGAATGGTCTGGTCCTCAACCTAGATGCTGGCGACCCCAGTTCGTATCCTGGCACTGGCACTACTTGGACTGATATAAGTGGCAATGGTAATAGTGCTGCTTTAACGAATGGACCGACTTTTAGTAGTGCTAATGGTGGGTCTTTGAGTTTTGATGGAGTGGATGACTATTCGACAATATCACACTCCTCTTCTTTAAATTTCCCTACCGCTCTTACGATCTCGGTGTGGTATTATAGCGGAAATGCTGAATATTACTTATACTTAAAGGGAAGAACCGATGTCGATGACTATAACCCATTAGTGTTTGCAAATGGAACTTATGGATGGACTGGACCAAGTGGAAGATCTTTTTACAATCCACCTACTGGATACATTCAAACTAACACTTGGTATAACTTGGCAGTAACACACATTAGTGGCAGTGATCCGATAATGTATAGAAATTCAATACCATCTACTTCTCATGTTTATACTGAAGGAAGTGGAGTTCGTGCTTTAGGGACTAATTCATACCTAGTTAGCATAAATGCTGATGTTCCTAGGAATCAGATTGGAACTTTTAATGGAAAAATTGCATCTATTCAGGCATACAACAGAGCACTCACAGCAGCAGAAATCCAACAAAACTACAACGCTCTTAAGTCGAGGTACGGACTGTGACCTACAAACCAACCAACGCATCCATCAACCTTGGCCCTTATTACGGTTAGGCCATTTCTGCTGCGGGATGGCGCAGCTGCGTGTAGTCGTTACTCTGCAGGGGTGCAGCAACTGACCCTCTGTGGACCCGGCCACAATCCTTGCCCTCATCGGTTTAGGCGGCTCGGGTGTGGCCGCGCTCTGGAAGATCGCAAACGGTCTGGGGCGATTCGAGTCGCGCACCACAACAATTCTTGAAGGGGTGCAGACGATGCTGCAGGACCACGAAACCAGGCTCCGCGACCTCGAGCGCCCCTGATGGAACACCTCACCGACTACATCGCTCTCGCCGTTGCCATCCATGGCGTGGCCCTGGCGGTGGTGAACCTGACCCCCACTCCAAAGGACAACGAAGCACTGGATGGCTACACCCGTGCAGTGGTGAAGGCCTACCGAGCAATCGAGATCCTGGCTGGCATCGTCAGCCCGCGGGTTAAGCGGTGACCAAGCCCAAGAGCAACCAGCAGCAGATCCACCGCGAACCGATCTGCAAGAAGACGCGCCAGGGCAATGGCCGCGGCAGCAAGCCCAGCCATGGCCGCAAACGACGCCACGGTCAAGGCAAAGGCTGACCGCCCTTATCGGCCGCTTCCAGAGATGCGATCCAGCTGTCGAAGGCCTCCCTTGATGGGATCTTCGCCGGCAGCTTGAGCCACCGCCTCACATCCACCGGGCAGCGCAGGAAAACGCTGGCGCCCTTGGCGTAGGCGATGAAGAACCGCCCGTTCCAGTCCTTGCCGGTTTCGACCGTGGTGGCCGGCCCCATGTGCAGCCGTTCTCTCCTCATGGCCGGCAGGTGAGATACCAGCCGCCGCTGCCACCAGGCATCCAGCGGGGGTTCCAGTTCTTGCGGCTGTAGGCCAGGCCCGCGCCCTTGGTGTTCTTGCTGTAGCCGCCCTGGACCAGCAGGGCCTCACCGTTGGGATCGTTGTGGATCCAAGCAGCATCGGTGTAGCCAATGATCACGGTCCAGTGACCGCCGCCTTTAGGCGCCGTGGCGGGCCCTTGATGCAGCCACCCGACTGCCACTGGCCGGCCCTGGTCGATCTCGCGCTCCAGGGCCGCAGGGCTGCCATTGGTGTGGAAGTCGGCCTTCAGCCCCAGGGCCCGCAGTGCAGCCAGCTGGGCCTCGGCCGATGTGGTGTCCCCGTATCTGGCGCGGACGTTGTTATAGGCGTCGTCATTGGCAACCTTCCCCCAGAACATTGCCAACATGGCGCAGCTCGAGGAGAAGCACTCGCGGTAGCCAGTGCCGCTCTTGTTGTCGAGCTGGCTCTGCCACTTCACGCTCAACGGGTTCTTGAGCAATGCCGGCAGCCTGATCGGGCGCTCCTGATCCATCAGCGCAATCAGGCGCTCGCTGTAGGCAGGCAGGGTGGCGTAGCCCTGGCGCTGCAGCTCCTTGGCTGCCTCGTTGCGGTTGGCTGCCCGGTTGATCCCTTTGTGCTCCTTCCAGTCGAGATACCAGCGCTCGACCAGATACTTCACCGCGGCATCAAGCGAATCGAAGTTGACGAAGGAATCGTCGATCGTGATCGTCTTGCCGTTCACCACCTCCTGCGTCTTCTTGACGCTGCCCGGACCCTTCAGGCCAAACGGGTTATTGCGGCCGCTCATGTGCTGTCCGCTGCCGCTCTCCAGCCGCCACTGCGCGGCCACCAGCTCTGGGTAACGGCTGCCGTACTTCCTGGCCGCGGCCTCGATGCCACCCCAGGTGTTGTCGATGTCCCCCTGGCCCCGCCAATCACCAACCCATTCAGCTGATTCCGTCAGCAGGCCAGGGTCTGCGTGTTTGATGTGCTGGCCGAGCTTTGTGATGCTCTTTTTCTGGTGGGGCAACCCCTTGTAGTTGTCCCAAAACTGCAGCCACCGTTCATCGGTGAACTGCACATCCTGTATTGGCATCATGGGAAAAGCTCTCCACCCATGTAACCGTGGCTGATCAAAAAAAACTCAGAGAGACGCTTGAGGAAATCCACGAGACTGTGGCGAACGGCATCCTGGAAGACCTGCGCAATGGCGACAAGAACGCCCGCCGCGAAGCGCTGCAGCTCCTGAAGCAGAACAGCATCACCGCAGCCGCCATGCCAGAGACGCCCACGGCCGATCTGGCGCGCCTGGCCGGCAAGCTCAACTTCGCCGAGCTCGAGCAGAAGACGAAGGTAGTGCCGCTTCGCCCTGAAGCCGCCTGACGCCTCCGTAACCCTGGCCACGCGGCTGGGGCTTCCACCCAAGCGCCAGCGCATCAATACTGGCCCCGGTTTCGTCAAACCAGGCCTGCCGGTTCCATTCCTCGATCTCCTCCGAGCGCATGCGTTGCGCCTTTTGCTGGTCCTGTGCAGCGGCCTCGACGAAATAGGAGCAGCCGATTGCCAGCGCGTCGATTCGGTCGTAAAAGCTCAGGCAACCCCGCTCCACGGTGATCCTGCTCATCTGATAGAGCAGTGAACGCTGATGGCCGGTATCCGGGTCGCGCTCGGCGCCGGTCCAGTCCTTCTGGATTAGCTCGCTGTTGAAGACCAGCCGGTGCTGCTGACTCAATGGGCCGAGCACATCCACGATCCGGCGCTCTTTCTGCCCGGTGCTGCGGGGCGCCTCCTCAACCGAGCACTGCCAGATCCGCTGCATCACCGGCCGCAGCAGCGACGTGAACATGCCGTCGCCGTAGTTCGGCTCCGGGATGACGGCATTCACCTTCCACCGTTTGGCGATCTTCGCCAGGTGGACGAGCACCTCCTCCTCGTAGCCGCGTGTGGTGCCGCCGCTCTCCAGCACGAACAGGTTGCCGTTCAGTTCGGCCACCACCGCCCAGGCCAGTTCGTCGCTGCCGCGACCGGACGGGTCGACCGCCAGGATGCAGCGCCACGTCTCGCTCTGCGGCACCCACCCCTGCACCAGGGCAGGGGAGTGATAGAAGCGATCAGCGCCCAGACCCACGCACGGCAGCGACTGGATGCGGTATTCGCTGCCCGAGGACCAGGCCACCACCTCCGGCAGTGCCTTGCCGTCCAGGGGCATGACGATCAGGTCGCCCAGCCGCACCGGGAACCGATCGAGCGTGGACAGGCGGCAGTTCAGCTGGAACTGCAGCTGCACCGAGGCCCGCGTCATCCGCATCTCGCGGCCGCGGAGCTCCTCGTCGTCGAAGCGTTCCGGGTCCGTGGGTTGCCCCACCAGGGCCGGGTTCTCCTCCACCTCCGCGGCCATCACCGGGTCGATGTGGCCCTCGTAGCAATCCCACTGGTCAGGGTCGCTGGGGTCCGGGTAACGCGCCGGCCAGTAGCGGATCGCATAGTTCCGCTCACGCACCAGCCGCAGATACAGCGAGGTCTCCAGGTGTGGCGTGCCAAGGAACTGGATCATCCGCGGTAGCTCCTGGCCCTGATCCGGCTTGAGGATCGCCTCAAGCTCAGTGACGGCCGCGGCCAGGCGCTCCTGCTTCAGCGGTGTGATCGAGTTGTTGAGGGTCTCGATGTCATCCGGTATGGCGATCGTGCAGCGCTTCCCCGTCAGCGATGGCGACAGGATGCCCACAGCCCGAACCGATGGGCTTTGATCCACCACAGCAGGCCCCACATCAAACGCCCGCGTGCTGCTGCGGCCGTCATTCCGTGGTTCCAGGCAGCGCAGGATGTCGATGTCCCGGATGCACCGCGCCATGAAGGTGGTGATCTCCACAGCCTTCTCTGCCGTGGAGCCAGGGATCAGCACCTTCTCGTTGAACGGGTCGATCCGCAGGCGATGCAAGGCCCTGGCCGCGGCGATCGTGCTCTTGGCCACACCACGGAAGCCAACCGTGATTTGCCTTGAGGGCCCGTTTTCCTGCCAGTCGCAGATGCGCAGCTGCTGCTTGGTGGGCAGTTCCGCCAGGCCCAGCTCCCGCAGCAGATAGCAGAAGAAATACGGGAACCTGCCGATACCGAGCTCCGGCGGGATAGGCGTCCAGCTCAAAAGGAAACCCCTCCTACCGCAATGGCAGAAGGGGTTTCCGACCAACCACCGGATCGGAACCGACGCCAGGCGTCAAGTTGCAGTTCCGGTGTACCACCGGGAACCACCCCGATGAACGGCATCAGCTTAGTCGCTGACATAGGCCTCGTTCACTTCCGGCGTCGTGGGGTCATCCGCCAAGAACCTGCCCTTGCGACCGCGAGCACGCTTTGGAGCCTCCGACGTTGCGGCAGGCAGGGGGCATCCTTTAGACGCAGCCAGACGCGCCTCAGCCTCGGCTACCACGCCATCAGGAACATCAGACCCATAAGCCAGAAGGTTAAGGCGCTCACGATCCGAGTTCGACAAGTACACACCCGTAGAGCAAGTGCTTCAAGGCTACCGAGTGACGCTGACTCACTCCAGCGACTCCTTGAACTGAGAAATCGCGTGGCCGCGACGCTTGGAACCGCCAGTTGAGATGTACCAGGGGTTGAACAGGAAATAGGTTTCCCCGCTCAGCTCGTCATAGACCCTGCTGATCACCATGTTTGTCCGCAGCCGCTTAAGCGAATTGCTGACATCAGGCAGACGCATGGCCAGCTCGTTTGCCAGGTAAGTGGCTGTGACCTTGACCCTGCCACTACGCCAGTTCAAGTGCGGCAGCAGCGCCCAGACAACTGCCAGATCACGAGGCAGAAGCTTGCGCTCTTTGAGCAAAGACAGAAGGGCCTCCTGGCCCTGACGGTGGACCATAACGAAGTCCTCTTGGTCGAAGTCGGCTAAGTTCACAGGGTCAGTGGGGCATAACACTGGCGTGATCCTGTAATTCCGGCGCAGGATGCGACCCTGTTGCCGGAAGGGATCTCGCAGGGAGGAATCTAAGTCAATTATGACTCCACCCTCGTAGAACACCGGTCACCACTGGGCGATTCTGGAGTCTCTCTGGTTATCTGTTCTGGTAGCCCTTAAGAGACAGGCCGCAAGAAGCTCCACCCCTGCTCAACCAACACCACATTTCGCGCACCCCCTCACTTCTTAGGGGCCATGTCGTCGCAATCAGGCGCAGGTCCGTTTTTGGGTCGCGTGATGTGGTGGGGAGCAACAGCGCGTAGCGCAGCAGCCCCCCCCAGCCCCCTGCCTGCGGCCGCCTGGGGGCGGGTGAGGCCGGCCGGCCGGGCTGCGCCGGCCGCCAGCGGCAGCGGATGCACCGGGGGCGGCACCCTGCCGGCCGGATCGCCTGCGGGGGCTAAGCCCGCTGCGGATTGCACATCCGCTGCAGGGGCACCAGGGCGTCACCGGCCAGCGAGGCGGGCCAGCGAGGCGGCGCCGGGCAGCGTCACCGGCCAGCGGGGCGACACCGGCGGCGGGGGCAGGGGCAGAACACGATTGTTACGAATTGTTTCAATCAGACAAGTCCGCCCCTGGCTGCATCTCCACCCCCGGAGAACAACGCCCACAATGAGGGCAAGCACTACACGCCTGTAGAGCTGACCAACCACCAACCGCCACTCGACCGATGCGCTCCGCCTTCCTCGCCCTTGCCCTGCTGGCCCATGCGGGCCTGCCGCTGCTGGCCACACCGGCCGCACCCGTGGGCGCCGTCCTGCTGCTGGCTGGCACGCCTGCTGCGCTGCTGGCCGCTCGCCGGGCTGGGCTCTGATCCCTGGCCGCTGTTCCACCAACCACCAACCACCAGACCAATGCCCACCACCACCACCACCACCACGCCTGCGCCGATCGTTCCGGCCGAGCTGTCCAGCTGGGAGCGCGACGACTGGCAGGAGAGCTACGCGCTCGACACCTACGAGGCCTCAGTGATCTGGGCTGCTGATAGCGAATGCTTGCTTGACGAGTCCGACGTGTTCGCTCTGTTCCAGCAGCACGGGGCCAGCGTCGCCGAATACCGGCAGGCACTGGCCTGGCTTGCTGACACCGGCGGGCACTGCCTCCCGTGGCAGCACGCGGGCCAGGCACTGACCTGGCTGGGGTATTGAGCGATGCCGCGTCTGCTCAGCAATGCCGCAACCGCGGCCGTAACGGCCTGGGCCTTCTGGGCCTTGGTCGACACCACCCACCAGCAGCGGCCGCCGCGGCCATCACAGCCACCGGCAGTAGTGCTCCCAGCGCCACCACCGGCGCCAATCCCTGACCGCTCGGGCCTCGCCTACTGGCCCGGTCCCTGACCCTCTCTCGGAGCTCCTGCGGGGGCTCCCTGAGGGGCTCACCCTCACCGACCAACCACCACCCACCCAACCTCCCAACCACCAAGACCGTGAACACCACCACCACCACCGCGCCGGCCCTCACCCACGCCGAGCAGAACGCTGCGGGCCACATTGAGACCATCACCACGGCACACGAGGCCTGGGAGTTTTGCCAGGACGACAATGCCGAGGCCCGCGAGCTGAGCCGGGAGGCCCGCAGGCTGCTGCGAGAGCACGGCTACGACGGGGACAACCGCACCACCACCGGCGAGGCCATCGCCCAGGCCATGGGGGAGCAAGCGCTGAGCGTCGACGTGCGCTCCGGCTGGAGCACTCCGGGCGAGCTGGAGCCCGAGGAATACCAAGTGCTGTTGTCCACCGGCGGCCCTGCCCTGCGCATCATCGGCCGGCTTGACCGGGGCCAGCCCAGCAGCGCCCGCATGCAGCACCAGGACTGGAGCACGCCCTGGATCGAATGGGCACCGGGCGCCAATGAGGAGGCCCTGCTCTGGTTCGCCGGCCTGTTCTGGTTCGGCGCCTGATCTCAGCACTTAGCCCCTGGGCCGCCCTGGCCCTCGGGCTTTCTGCTGGGTTCACCCAGCGACCAACCACCGACCTCCCGGCATGACCACCAACCACCACCGCACCGACACCCTGGCGGCCACCACCAGCCACCAGCCCCACCAGCTGGGGCGATTTGGCGTCTTTATCAGCCACCACCGCGGCCACGCAGTGCAGCGCAAGCACTACGAAAACGAACTGTGCAGCCCGGTCCAGCTGATCGCCACTGCAGCCGACGCGCAAGCGGCCGCCATGGCCGCCTGCTGCTGGCTCGCGCAGATGGACCGCACCGAGGACGCCACCACCACCGGACTGATCATCCGGGACCGGGATAGCCGGCAAAACGTGGCGCTGATCCAGTGGGTCCAGCGCTTCAGCGCCGGCGGCGAATACCGCTACAGCACCGAGACGTGGGCGCATGAGCCCGTCCGCGTGCCAGTTCGGGCAGGCCGTGAACGGAGCGGCCGATGAGCCGACGCCACCGCTACCGGCAGGACGCCCTGCCCCTGCCGGGGGCGGCCCCCCGCGAGTACAGCCCGGCCACCCCCACCGAACAGATCAGCCAGGGGTGGCTGGCCCTCGATGGCGGCGCCCTCGGCCCCCTGTTCAACCACCTACCACCAGCTGACCATCACAGCCATGAAGAACACCACGCCCCCGCAGACAACTGACCCGGCGCTGCTGGCCCTGGCGCTGCTGGCCCTGGCCGTGGAGGCCCTGGCCCTGGCCCTGCGGCCGCTGCTGGCCCACGGCCTGGCCCTGGCCCTCACCGCGGCCGGCTGGAGGCCCCAGCAGCGCCCGGCACCGGCCCCGCGGCTGGCCCTGCCGCCCGCTCGGGTGCAGCCCGCCCCGGCTGCCCGGCTGGAGGCCTTGCCGGTGCGTGAGCTGCGCCAGCTGGCCCGCCAGGCCGGCCACCGCCAACTGGCCCGCAGCGGCCGCCGTGCGGATCTCCTGCTCGCCCTCGCCTGACCCTCGCCACCAACACCGCCATGCAACTAGACATCACGCCCAAGGAGGCCCGCCTGCTGGAGGCGCTCCTGCGCCCGCGGCTGCATCTGCTGAACGAGCTCTATGAGGCCCAGGTCCAGGCGCTCCCGCCCGGCGACAGCAGCTGGGCCGACACCCAGGACGCCCTCCGCGTCACCAGCGGCGCGCTGGTCAAGCTGCGGAACGCTCAGGCTCAGGGTGCGCAAGCATGAAACGAGCCCTACGTGCTGGCGGCCGGGTGCTTACGCCCCTGGCCGTCTTTCTTGGCATCGCCCTGGCTCCCGTGGCCACGGTCGTGCTGCTGCCCGTGGCAGCGCTCTGGTTTGCCCTGCGCCGGCCGGTGCCGGATCAGGTGCAGGAGCGGCGGCAGCGGGCCGCGCGCGAGCGCTTAATCACCCTGCATCTGCTGGCCCACCGGCTGCCCAACACCCCAGCCAACCGGGCTCAGGTGCTCGGCGAGCTGGGCCGCGCCACCAGGGGGCAGCGATGACGACACCCCAGAAGGTGGCCGGGCTCCTGGGCGGGCTGCGGCAGGCATCGGTGCGGTCCCGCTTTGACGCAGGGATTCCTCTGGTGGCTGCCGAGGCCCTGCTGTGGATCGCCTCAGGCATCGACAACGTGCCCGACCTCCAGCGGCAGATGGGACTCAGCTCCGGCCAGGCCAGCCGCACCCTCTCGCTCCTGCGGGGGCGGGGGCGGCTGGAGCATGGCCGCTGGGTGGAGAGCCCCATAGGACTGGTGCGCGTCAGCTCGCACCCGCACCGCCGCGGCTATCGAATCCAGCTGACCGACGAAGCGCTACAGCTGATCGCTAGTACATTTGCACCTGTCAACAGTCCTGGAGAGAATCGGTAGTGCGGATTATTTTGCTCGCGTCGGTGGAAATACCGACTCGCCAGTGCTGGCGGCACTTTGCTGTCTATGGGGAGCAGATCGCAGGCAGGGCCAGGGTTTCTCTCCAGGCGTGCGAGAGTCCTAGGAATCACCTGCGAGACTCGGAACCGTGGATCTGGATCAACTGGCCCGGGCTCTTGACGTTTTCAAGACGCTGGACCCTGCTCAGCTGCCAGCGCATCGCATCCGCCTGTTCCTGGAGATTGCCCAACACGGGCCGATCGAATACCGGGAGCTAGAGCACCGCCTGATCACCACTAACGCCTCCGTGTCGCGCGGGGTGCAGTCGCTTTCCAGCGCCCGCGAAGACGGGCGCAGTGGCTTTGGCCTGGTGGAAACCTACTGCGACCCCGCCGATGGGCGCCGCTACCTGGTGCGCCTCACCACCAAGGGCAAGCACCTGGTCAACCAGTTGCGGGCCCTATGACCAACCACCAACCCACCCATGGCAGTTCGCAAGATCGAAAGCGGATGGATCGCTGACGTCACCATCGACGGCGTGCGCCGCACCAAGAAAGCCAAGACCAAGGCCGAGGCTCTGCAGAGGCAGAAGGAGCTCCTCGAGCAGATCGCCACCAGGCCCGCCGCCAACCGCTCCAACGGCCCCGGCATCACCATCAAGGAGGCCCGGGAGCTGTCCCTGCGGATCCGCTGGCAGGGCCTGGCCTGGGAGCGCACCGCGGCGCTCTACAGCCAGAGCGCCGTGCAGTTCTTCGGGGCGTCGGTGCAGCTGGGTTCCCTGGGGGCTCCCGAGATCGAGCGCTGGCGTCAGCACCTGCTGGCCGGCGGCAACCAGCCCACCACCGTGAACAAGAAGGTGAGCTGCCTGCGGGCAATGCTCGACGATGCGGCCCTGCACGGCTACATCGAGCAGATCCCACCGATCCCCAAGCAGCTGAAGGTCCACAACACCAAGGACCGGGTGATCTCAAAGCAGGAGCTGGCCACCATGTGCCGGATCCTGCAGGAGCTGGGGGAGCCCGAGTTCGCTGATCTGCTGGTGTTCCTGACCCTGACCTGTGCCCGCTGGTCAGAGGCCGAGCGGCTGCGGGGGGAGGACGTCGACCTGGAGCGGGGCCTGATCACGTTCTGGAAGACCAAGAACGGCAGCCCCCGCACCATCGGCCTGGGAGCCAAGGCGCGAAGCGTCATTGAGCCCTACGTGCCGGCGGTGCCCCGCCAGCGGGTCTGGAGCTACGCCTACTGGCGCGCCCGTGACCTGTTCGATCGGGTCAAGGGTCACATGGGCCTGGCGGACGACCGCCAGCTCACGATCCACTGCACCCGCCACACCGGCGCCACCCGGATGGCCCAGGCCGGCGTGCCCCTGCAGCAGATCCAGGCCTTCGGGGGGTGGAAGACCCTGGCAGCGGTGCAGCGCTACATGCACTTGCAGACCCACCACCTGTCGGCCTGCATCGCAGCGATCGAGGCCTGAGCTGCCCCTACTGTGGGCGGCATCCGCAGGACCGGCTCAGGGTGCGGATTGGGTGCGGATCGGTGCTTAACAATGCAACCGCCGCACCCTCTCGATTCCCTGAGATCCCTTCCAGCGGAACGCGGGAGCATGGCGGAATTGGCATACGCAGCGGACTTAAAATCCGAAAGAGACATCTACAACCCCGCAGAGCATCCGCCAGGACTGAGATTCCACCGTTACAACCCAGCTCTACGGGGGTGTGGTGGATAAATTGCGGAAAACGCCCTGTTTTCGGTGGCCGATGCAACCCGCATTTTGTCCACCAACGCTTTCGCGGAGGAAAAACAGCGGGAAGCCGCTCAGCGCAAGGCCTCAGAAGACCGAGCCCGGAGCATCCGCAGAAACCTTCTGGATGCGGGACGCGAGACCGCCACGGAGTACGGGCGCCTCCTATTCAGGGAATACGGCGAGCGGGTGAGCGACGCGATCGAGGCCCTGTTCCTCCGCATGCTGCGGGGGGAGGCGCCGGCCGGCCCCCATTACTGCGCCCTGCCGGCGCTGCTGGTGTTCCACGACAAGGGGCTCAGGCCCGCCGCGGCCCTGGCCCTGGGTGTGGTGCTCGATCGGCTTAGCCGGCGCCGGCCCTACCGCGAGGTGGCCATGGCCATTGGCCGGGAGATCGAGGACGAGGCCCGCGCGCTGTCGATCCAGGCCCACGATCGGGACATGCTGCGCCTGCTCAAGAAACGGGCCGGCGGCCGGCGGCGCGAGGTGGTGAGCCGGTGGACCCTCCAGACGCTGCGCCTGGGGGGCGAGCGCTGGAGCAACCAGGACCGCCTGCACGTTGGTGGCCTGCTGCTCGATCTGGTGGTGGCCCACACCGGCCTGGTGCGAGTGGTGCAGCAGCGCCAGCCGGCGGTGGAGCCCACAGTGGAGACGCTGGCCCTGATCAAGGCCAACCCGCCGCGGCCGGTGCCGGTCAGGCGGCTGCCGATGCTGGTGCAGCCGCGGCCCTGGCCAGGCCTCTATGGCGGCGGCCACCTGGATAACAAGGGTGCGGTGGTGGTGACGCCGCGGCCGCTGGACCTGCGGTATCTGGAGCAGGCGGACATCAGCGCACAACTGCAGGTGGTGAATGCCCTGCAGCAGCAGCAAATGGCCATCGACCCATGGATGGTGGCGGTGCAGCGCGAGGCCTGGGACGCCAACATCCGAGGCCTGTTCCCGGTGCAACGCAACCCGCTGGCCACGCCGCCTCAGCCGGACCCGTGGGCGGACAAGCAGGAATGGGCCGACTGGCACCGCAAGAAGCAGCGGGCCTGGCTCGATCAGGACGGGGGCAAGGCCCAGCGCGTGCGGATTGAGGAGGGGCTGCGCCAGAGCGAGGCGGTGGCCGGCCGGCCGGTGTGGTTCGCCTATGGGCTGGACTTCCGGGGCAGGGTCTACAGCTCCAACCGCTATGTGACCCACCAGGGGCCAGACCACGACAAGGCGCTGGTGTCGTTCGCCCATGGCGAGCCCTGCGGTGAGCGCGGGTTTGAGTGGCTGCTGATGGCGGCGGCCGGCCACTGGGGCCTGGGCAAAGCGAAATGGCAGGAGCGGCTGGACTGGGGGAAGCAGAACCTCGACCGGCTCACCGCCATGGCCGAGGCCCCGCTCGATCGGCTGGAGCTGTGGCGTGGTGCCGACGACCCGTGGCAGCTGCTGCAGGTGGCCAGGGCGGTGCGGCAGTGGCTGACCGATCCGGCGCGGCCGATCGGCTGCCCGGTGCGGCTCGATCAGACGTGCTCCGGGGTGGGGATCTCAGCGGCACTGGTGCGGGACGCGCGGCTGGCCAGGCTCACCAACCTCACCGGCAGCACCCGCGCCGACATCTACCAGGTGGTGGCCGATCGGGTGACGGCCCTGCTGCGCGAGGAAGTGGAGCTGGCCGGCGAGGTTGCGGCCCGGCATGCGGTGTTCTGGCTGGACTTCGGGGTGGACCGGAGCCTGGCCAAACGGCCGGTGATGAGTTCGATCTATGGCGCCCACTACCAGTCGCTGTTTGACGGGCTGGTGGCCGCGCTCGAGGAGCGCCAGGGGCAGGCCGACCTGTGGCGGGTGCGGCAGGACGTGCTGAGTCCGGTGCGGTATCTGGTGCGGATCCTGCAGGACGCGCTGAAGCAGGAGGTGGGCAGCTGCCTGGCCCTGCAGGAGTGGCTGCGGGCCGTGTCCAAGGCCGCGGTGAGCAAGCAGCAACCGGTGCAGTGGACCACGCCGCTGGGCTGGCCCATGCGACTAGGTGCAGAGCTGGAGCCCAGCGTGGCCAGCGGCACCACCCTGGCCGCCATGCCCCGGCAGCACAGCAGGCGCCGGGCTGGGCTGGAGGGGGAGCTGAGCGCACGCGCCACCAACCGGAGCATCACCGCCAACGCAATCCATTCATTCGATGCCGCGTTCTGCCAGGCAATCGTCTCCACGGCCGCAGCGCAGCAGGTGCAGGTGCTCACCAACCACGACTGCTTTGCGGTGGTGCCGGAGCGAGCGGAGTGGTTGCACGGGGAACTGCATCACCAACTGCGCGAGATGTTCAAGCCGGCCTGGCTGGAGCAGATCAGCGCAGAGATCGCTGTCAGTGCAGGGATTAAGCGGCTGCCCGCCCCGCCCATCGTGGGCGATCTCTGCCCTGGCCTGGTGGGTACCAACCCATACGCCTTCTCCTAGGAGTGTCGTGCGAGAAACCTAGGAGTTGACGACTACAGGGGTGAGGACTAGCTTGCGCTGGTCTTCTACAGACCCGTAGAGCAAATGCCACGACAGCTCCACGTCTCCCCTCTCGGTGAAGCCTGGTGGGCCAAGGTTCTTGAGCCGGCAGACGGCTACGAGGAGGGCGACCCGCGCGCCTGGTCGATCGAACTTGCGCTGGACCCCAGCAAGCCCGAGACCATCGGCTTTATCGAAAAGATCGAAGCCCTGTTCGACGAGATCCATGGCGCTGGCGCCAAGAAAGCCAAGAACGCCTGGCCCTTTGCTGAGCAGCTGGACAAGGACAAGAACCCCACCGGCATGTACCGGTTCCGCTTCAAGCGCACCGAGACCAGCGCTCGGGGCAACCTGATGTCACCGCCGGTGATCGTCGACAGCAAAAAGAACGCCTGGCCGGCTGACTGCCTGATCGGCAATGGCAGCAAGGTGAAGGTGGCGTTCACTGCCTGGGGGTGGACCGAGAAGCGCAGTGCCGCCAAGGGCATCAGCCTCACGCTGGAGTCGGTGCAGGTGATCGAGCTTGTGCCCTACGAGCGAGTTGATGCCGCTTCTGCATTCGGCGAGGAGGACGGCTACGTGGCCGAGACCCCGGCAGCGCAAACCCCGTTCGCCGCTGAGGATCCGCCCGCTGAAATGAGCATGGCCGAGAAGTTGCGAGCCCGAGCTGCGCAGGTGCAAGCCGAGGCCCCCGCGGTGCTGGCCGCTGCTGACGCTGACGAGATCCCGTTCTGATGGGGCTCAACTCGGCCGACTTCCGCCTGCCGGTGCCGCTGCAACCCAAGGCCAGGCCCCGCTTCGGCAATGGCATGGCCTACAAGGACACGAAGTATCGGGACTGGGCGGACAGCGTCCGCTCGATCCTCCGCGAATGGTGGACCGTGCCGCCGCTGCAAAAGGGCCAGGTGGTTGCGCTCCAGCTGACGTTCTGCGGCCCGGGCACCAGCGATCTCGACAACCTGGCCGGCGCCGTGATGGATGCCGGCAACGGGATCATCTGGGTCGACGACCGCGTGACGGTGCTGCAGCGCATTGAGGCCGAGTGGAAGCAGCAGCCCAAAAGCAATCAGTCCATCTATTTGAAGGTGATCTGGAATGACCAATCCCTACCCGCCGCGGCGTAAACAGAGCTGCGGCAACTGCCGCTACTGGATTAAAGACTCCTCCCCCGAATGGTACGGTTACTGCCATCGGCACGCCCCGCAAGCAGCTATTGCAGGCGCGCGACAGTTCCCTCACGTCGCGGGCAATAACTGGTGCGGCGAGTGGGCGCCGCTGGAGGCGCAAGCATGAACTGCCCGAAGTGCGGCAGCACCAACAACCGCGTGCTCGACACCATCCGTGTTCGTGAAGGGATGCGCCGGCACCGCATCTGCAACGAGAAGAGGTGCCGCCACAAGTTCGCCACGCTCGAGCGGGTGGAGGAGTGGGACCCTGGCACCCGCTCCTATGTGGCGGCCGGTGCCGGCGGCTTGGAACTGGTGCCAACGCCTGCGCAGGTTCTGCCCATCCAGCAGGAGCGATCCGTCGCCCGCGCCAAGGGCTACGTCGCCAGCCTGAACGAGGACTGCCTGGCACACGTCTGCAGCGAGGCCCAGCCGCTGCTGGTGGAGTGGTGGAACGTCAGCCGCCGCAGCAAACACGGCAGTAAGGCCACCTGGACCCAGGCCGCTTGGCAGTCGACCGTGAATCGCGTGGCCAAGCTGCCTGCCTGGCAGCAGGTGGTGCTGGCCAAGGCCGGCATCGAATCCGGCTGGCAAACCCTGAAGCCTGAGTTCATCAAAGAGGAGCTCAGCAAGCCCACGGCCCTGGGGCGGCCGATGCCAAAAGACCCCGCAATGCTCGCCGCACTGGAGCAATGGCCAAGCCAAGCCTGACGGCAGAGACGTTCCTCGCGGTGGCCGAAATGATCGCAGCCCAGCTGCGCATCAAGGAGGCCGATCGCTGGACGCCACACATCTGCCGGCTGAAGTTTCACAGCTTCACCAGTGAGTTCCCCGAGATCACTGAACCGCAATTCATGTGGGCCGCGGAGCAATGGATTCAGGGCCTCGAGCCCAACACGTTCAAGCGCTACCCCACCTGGAAGGAATTGATGGCACCGCTGTATCGAACAGAGAACGGCATGGCGAATCGAAGCTGGGGCTTCCGCGAGGAGCTGCCGAGCTTCTGTCGCCCTGCCGGGTGGCAACTGGAGAAGCTGCCAACGACGCGCCGCTCGCTGATCGCAGCGCCAGACCCGCACAACTCGCAGGCCTACGTGCCCTTCGAGAGCAATGAGCATCCACTGCTGCCGCCTGCCAAGGAGGACAGCCCGCTCACGCCGGAGAAGTGGAACGATTATCTGCAATGGGCGCAGCAGGAGGCGGCTCGACTCGAGGCCCAGTGATGGAGCCGCTGATCGACAAGCACGAGCTGCAGGGAATCCTCGAGAGAGGACTACTCACCGGCAAGTGGTCAACCCTGCAGTTCAACAAGAGCGGGCGAGATGTGATCTTGCCCAGCCCTGGGTTCCTGGCACAGCACCCGCAGTTTCAGGAGATGGACTTCAGGGACATGGAGGCCTTTCGCAAACACCACGGATGAGCTGGACCCACGAGTACGAAATCGGCCAGGAGATCAAGGGCTACTACCAGGGGGCATGGCGCCGCGGCGCTGTTGTCTCTCGCAGGGTCAGAAGCCTGATGGTGTTTCTGGGCAAATACGGCTACGTCAACATCCACGACCAACGCAACGTAACGCCATGGGAACCAGAACAGGAGAAGAGCCAATCGACGTCTCACGACGCGCCCTTGTTCGACTGAGAAACATGGCGCTGCGTCATTACAACGAGACCGTCGAAGGCAGTTTCACGCAGGGCTACTGGAACGGATACATCCGGGCCCTGGAACACATCATCGAAATGGAGGACGAGTGATGGGACTGAAACCTGAGAGCATCCCGCCTGGCTGGCTGGAGCCAAACCTTGGCCCTGGCGTCAGTCGGCCAAAGCCTGATGAGTCAACACGACTATTCAGGGTTCACGTCAGGCAGCCAACGTCGCCTGCGATGCGAGTGACAATCCCTGCCCCAAACAAGGCCAAGGCCCTGCTGTATTGCAAAAACCGCTGGCCCGACTGTATTGCCGAGGTAATTCAATGACACAAGAACACGACCACCCGATCACTCCGCCGATTGAGCTTCTGAGACGGTTGCGCGAAGAAGCGCCTAAATGCCCCGATCAGGGAGTCATCACCCTTGAGGAATGGGTC
>Ga0129345_1000178_pt1 | contig 22230 bp, 5 predicted proteins | sample CPBDNA_FD_94425 | JGI IMG/M metagenome (GOLD analysis project Ga0129345, IMG submission 94425) | Freshwater to marine salinity gradient microbial communities from Chesapeake Bay, USA - CPBay_Sum_20_0.8_DNA | ecosystem: Environmental > Aquatic > Marine > Coastal | place: USA: Chesapeake Bay...
ACTTGGTATTGACGACTTCCCGAACAGACTAATTGGTCGTGGTGGCGGTTGTGCGCTTATGGACAGAGCAGTTCTAGATACTGACTCACTTTACACATACCTACTTTGTTTTGGTTTTACACCTCGTACTCAAAACGGTACAGGATACGTTGCTAAGAACGGTGCTGGTATCAACGGTATTGGTTCATTGTCAATCTTTACTCGTCAGGCGTTCTTCGCTCTTGATGGTGGTCAGGTTACATTGAACAACTCAGGTTCTCAGTTCGGTGACATCTCAATGAGAGCCAGCGGTAAAACAACAATTGTTAAACCTGCAGAAGCAGCCCCTGCTGTTCTTCTTTCTAATACAGATTTTGCAGATGCTCTTGCAGAGAACAAGCAAGCAATTGTTGACGATATGGTTCACTTCTTGACTGCAAACACTACACACCCGGCCTCTTCATTGAATTCTGATGTAGGTCTTGGCTACCAAGGGTATAATGCAGACAAGTGTTTCCGTGATACTGGAATCATCGTAGAGAACACTGGACTAGACATTGCAACCAAGGGTAACTACTGGGGCCGTCTAAACGGTATTACTTATCGCTCACCAATTTCATATGTTGTTGTAAATGAACAGCTTGATGAAACAGTTGGTTCTATTGAGCATCTAAAGGATTCTATCGAGCACATCTTTAGAAATGCAAACACAGAAGTAAATGATAGAGTCTCAACATCAATTGATGAAACACTTAACATTCTTAAGAATGGTGAAGAGTTTGCAAACAACATTATCTTTACCGATACAGGTAATGCTCCTGCAACTGCAGCTCGTGAAGTTGTACAAGACAACCGCGAATTCATTATCGAAGAATTTATAGATTGGTTAGATAATAACGAAGAATTTTATGCATACGATTCTGCTAAGTGTAAGAGAGACGTTCGCGAGTTTATCTTGCCGGCAGTTAAGTATGACACAATGCTTGACACAAACTATAACTCTGTAACAGCAGGTAATGCATATTACTTTAAAGCTGCTAAGAACGTAATCGGTGCACAAAGAGAAGAAACAATTGCTGCATATGAAAGACTACGTTTTTCAACAGACGAGTTGACTCAAGCTAATTCTGCGGTATTTGCTGCAGAAGCTTACGAGAAATTTAATGAGATTATTGGTATTCTCAAGAATGACGGTGACAAGTTTACGCCAACTGCGGTAACTTATACACCTTCAACAGGTGACTTTGAGATCACTATAGGTACTCACAGCCTTGACGTTGGAAGATATATTCTTCTAGAACCAGAAGGATTCACATTTACTTGTGCGACAGATGGTAATGTAGTAAAACTCAAGCACCCAAGAAAATCGGATCCTGCATTTAAATCAGCACTTCCGATTACATCAACAACAGCAACTACAATTACTGTAAATGTTGGATCTACAGGATATAACGGTGTACATACTCTTGTATCTGTAAAAGATAGCGCAGTAGCAGTTCTTGGTTCAGCAATCACATTTAGTGACGACACTGCAATCTCTGCAGATAAACGTAATGCAAGAGCTAAGCTACAACATAACCGTACTTGGATCCAAAACTATATGATGAACTGGGCTGATGAAGAGTGGTTCTTCTACGATTCAGAAAAATGTCAGAGAGATACAAAAGAATATATTGTTCCTGCAGCAATGAGAGACATGCAGTTAGGTACAAACTTCAATGCTATCCAAGCTGGTATTGCATATCGTGGTGGAACAAGTAAGACTCTACTTACAGATCAGCTTACTGAAACAGTTGGAGCGTTCTCACACTTAAGAGATGAAGTTTCTGATACAATGTCAGATTCTATCGCTATCGCAAAATCAAAAGATTCGTTTAACGAAATCATCGGTATCATGAATACCGGTGCTAGAAAGTTCACACCAGAAACTGCGACATACGATCCGGTAACTGGTGTAATGACTCTTACATTGCCAAATCATAGTTATGAAATTGGTGATATGATTATTGTAGAAAAAGAGTCTATCACATTCTCATGTGGTACTCCGGCGGTTGAAATCTCTCATCCAAGAGCAACTGATCCTCTATTTAGAAAACCAATGCAAATTACAAATGTTGCCGGCGATGTTATTACAGTTAATGCTGGCGATGCAAATGGTTATACAGGAGCACATACATTTGTAAGAGCGAAAGCAAATGCTGTTAAAACATATGCTGAAGTAAAACGTAATTATACTCCAACAGGAAGTACTTACGATCCAGCATCTGGTAGAACAACATTTGAAATGGTGGGACACAATCTAAGTAAAGGTGATTACATCGTAATTGATGAAACTGCAATCACATATCAGTGTTCTAACAACACTCATACTAATGTACAAATCTCACACCCAAGAGTTACAGATCCAATCTTCAACAATATGGTTGAGATTACTGATGTACCAGATGCAAATACAATTGCTATTGATGCTGGTGCAATCTCAGACGGATATCTAGGTGCACATACATTTGTAAGCGCAGATGCAGACGCTATTAAGCATATGGAATATGCAAGAGGCAACGGATATACTCCAACTGCTGCTACATATAATGTAAACACAGGTATTATGACTGTTACTATTGGTGAGCATGATCTAAGAATTGGCGAAAAAATTAAGATCAACGAAGGTGCGATGACATTCTCATGTGGTTCACCAGCAGTTGAAATCTCACATCCAAGAGCTTCAGATCCTGCGTTTAACACTGATCTAACTATTTCTGCAGTCACAGCAGATTCTATTACAGTTAATGTTGGAGATGCTGGTGGTTATACTGGTGCGCATACATTCGTAAGAGCAGAACCTTTTGCAATTACATCTTCATCAGTTTACACTGGTAAGTTTACTCCAAGCACAGGCACATACGATCCTCTAACTGGTGATATGACTTTAGAAATTGGTCAGCATAGCTTACCGGTTGGTAAATATGTAATGCTTGCAGATGAAAGCATCAGATTCTCTTGTGCGAATACAATCACAAGTGACATTGGTGAAATTTCACACCCAAGAGATGGCGAACCTGCATTTAGAAAACCAGTTCGTATTTCAGCAGTTACTGATACTGCAATTACAATGAATGTTGGTAATGCTGGTGGATATACCGGTGCACATACATTCGTAAGTGCTAAGGTTGATTCAGTAGATACAAATGCCATCTACTGGACAGACCCTGCTAAGGTTGCAAGCTATCATACACCAATAGATGTTGATTATAATCCAACAACAGGTGATATGATTATCGACTTTGGTGGATCTCATGATTTCACAACTAACGATCATATCGAATTTAAACCGGCAAGTGTTGTACTTTCATGCGTTAATACTGCGACTTCTGAAACAATCGAGATTGCTCATCCAAGAATTGGCGAGCCAAATTACGAGTTCCCACTTGAAGTTACAGCAGTTGCTGCAAATACAATCACAGTTAATCCTGGCTCAGCAGGTGGATATACAGGTACTCATACATTTGTAAGAGCAGATTATGACGCTGTAGTTAAATTACCAGCAAGAGTTACAAGAAATGGTGCACTTGCTCGTAAGCAGCTTCAAGCTAATAAAGCATTCTTGCAAGCTGAAGTCGATGCATGGTTAAAAGATAACTACTTCGTATACGACGACAAGAGATGTGCTCGTGATACCGGATATATTCTTGATGCTGTACGTCGTGACATGGCTACAGGCTCTAATGTTAACGCAGTATTTGCTGGTTTGGCATATAGAACTGGTAATGCAAGCGCTGAAAATGTTGTTAACAATCAACTTACAGAAACAGTTGGTGCGATTACTTGGCTAAAAGGTAAAATCAATACAACAATTACTTCAGGTGCTGCAGGACTAGCTGCTGACGCTGCATTCGATGAAATCATCGACATCATGAATAACGGTGCAGGCAATGCAAACTCAAGAACATTCGGCACATCTTATGTATCACAAGATACTTTAGACGCAAGAGAACTTCTACAATCTAACAAAGCATTCTTGCAAGATGAAGTAACAGCATGGATCGCAAATACACATCCAGATCTTTCTTACAACGTAGCAGATTGCGAAAGAGATCTAGGATACTTCATCGATGCGGTATCATGGGACGTACAACACGGCTCAAATGCTGCAACAGTAAATAACGCAAGAGTTTACTTCGACAATGCTGTAAGTGTACTAGCAGAACAAGAAAAACCAGTAACTGCTGAAGCATATGCTTACATTGCAGATATCGCTGGTGGATTGGTAAGACAAGAAGTTGTAAGAACACAGCAAAATGCTACAACTCAAACATATGCTAATACACTAACACCTACATTTGCTGCATATAATCCTGTAACTGGAATTATGACTCTAACAATTCCAAGCCACGGTCAATCTGTTGGTGATTACATTGTTATTGCAGAAAATGGTATTACATTCCAGTGCGGTTCTCCTGCAACTCAGATTTCTCATCCAAGAGCAACAGACCCATATTTCAATACACCAATTGAAATTACTAAGGTTGATGGCGATATTCTTACAATGTATGTCGGCACGGCTCAAGGTTATGCTGAAGCACATACATTTGTTAGTGCAGCAACAGACTGTGTCAGACCATCTGTCGCACCTGCGGTTGGTACAGAAGTTGAGAAACTATTCAGAACAATTTCTGACATCATTGAAGAAGATGATTACAAAACAACATTCGGTATTGAAGGTTACGAAGATACAGACGGTTATGTAAGTGGAGGCGAAGGATACGGTACTGATGGAATCAATACTGGTCTAACAACACCAACTATTAAAGAACCAACTCTATCTGGTACAGGATATGATGCAGCAACAAACGTAATGTTTGAAAAAATTGCTGGTGCAACTGCCAAATACCAGACTGAAATTATCGACTATATTAGAGAAACATACAACGGTCTAGCTTATCAAGAAGATAAGTGCCCACGCGATGTTGGATATATCGTCGATGCGGTTTCAGAAGATCTAGAATACGGTGGAGACTCTGCAACAATCAATGCAGCAAGATACTACTTTGAAGGCGCTATTAATGTTCTGCCTCTATATCAAAGAGAGCCTACAAGACTGGCATTTGAGCATATCGCTGATCTTATGGAAGATGTTGTTACAGAGACAGCAATTACACCTACAACAGGTAATGCGCTAACTCAAGATACTTCGGGTCTTCCTGCTGACGCGGCAACTGGTGCAGAAGCTAAGAGATTGGCTAACATCATCTCAAACATTACAGATGATCGTCTTGTAATTCCAGAATATACTGGATCTCTTGATATTACTCAGAAACCAGAAGCAAGACTTAAAAATCTTCCATCTGCAAATACAGACATCGCACCTCTTATCGAGCCATCAAGAACATATGCTCGTAAAGCACTTCAGATGAACAAAGGCTTCATCCAAGATGAGGTTGTTGGATACATCAACGATACTTACTTTACATACGATGAAGATAAGTGTGCAAGAGACGTTGGATACATTATCGACGCTGTAAGAAGAGACGTTGAAACAAATAGTGATTACTCAAGTAAGTATGCAGGTCGTGCTTACAGGGCTGGTAATCCTTCAACAGACACAGTAATTAATGACCAACTTGCAGAAACTATTGAAGCAATTAAGTATGTAAGAAAAGACATCGAAGCACAGCTTTCAGGCACTGCTCTTACAACAGCTCGCGGTGCTTTTGATAACATCATCAACATTATGAAAGATGGTGTATCAGGTCTAACATATAACTTTGGAACATCTAGAATTGGTGTTAGCGAAGGTAACTCAACTGACGGCTTGGTTGCTAACAGAACATTCTTGCAAAAAGAAGGTAGAGCATACTTTGAGCAAACTTATCCAGTACTTTGGGCAGCTCTTTCAGCTGAGCAAAGAGATAAGTGTGAGCGCGATATCGGTTACATGGTTGATGCAGTAAGCTGGGATATCCGTCATGGCTCAAACGTTGCTATGAGAGATGTTGCAAGTCTATACTTTGATCAAGGAACATCAGTTTTACCTGCAGATCAGAAAACAGAAACTGCAGCAATCTTTGAGCATGTAGCAACAGTTGCTGAAAGAATTTTGTTGAAACTTCCTGTAACACCTACGACTGGTAACACTGAAACAGTAAGTACTGCATTCGGTAATGTTCTTACTCAGGTTGCTCAAGATGTAGAAGATCTATTTAATATCGTATCTAATATGATTACTGAAGATTCTCTCTTTGGTTTACCTGCAGCCGTGTTCCCAGATACTGGAGCTGTAGGCGCAACAGGATATGCCGATGCATCAGACGTTGCGAAGATTACAGCACGTAAGACAACACTACAAAACGGTGTTAATTCTCATCTGCAATCCAAATTTGATTATCTTGAGTACGATTCAGAAAAATGTCGCCGTGACACTGGTTACATGGTTGATGCGATCTCTCATGATATTCAGTACGGTGGTAACTCTGCGATGTGGAATGCAGCGCAGATCTACTTTGTTAACATGACAAACCTACTGCCGCTTGAGCAGAGAGAGCCTACTAAGAAAGCCTTTACACATATGGCTGAAGTAATGCGCAAAGTAATCCGTAATGAAGATGTAGATCTAAGAATCGGTAAGCGCTTTACACCTACAAATGCTACATACAATCCTTTAACAGGCGTGATGGAAGTTACTCTTGGTGCTCATAACCTAGCGGTTGGTGATTACATCATGTTTGAAAAAGAAAGCATTACTTTCGAATGTGGTTCACCTGCTGTACAAATCTCGCATCCAAGAGAAACAGATGGTTCTTTCGCTAAGCCGCTAAGAATTGATGCTAAAACAGCAACAACAATTACAGTTCAAGCTGGATACGCTAAAGGTTATGCTGGAGCACATACATTCGTAAGTGCGACAGACAATGCAGTAAAAGTTATTAGAGGACAATCATTCAAGCAAGACAAGTCATCGTTGGCTGCAAGAAGAGAGATTGCTATGGAAGCAAAACATCTTGCACTTATGATTGCTGATATTGCAGATGATAACAATCCTGATAACCTACCTGCACGTATCGAGCCTAATATGGATTGGGTACCTTCAATCTTTAAGACCGAGAAAGATAAAGTTGACAATGCTCTTGAAGCACTTACAACAAGCATGGTTAACCATATCTCAACAACTTATAAAGGTATCAGTTATCCTAAAGAAAAATGTCGTAGAGATGTGGGCATTATGCTCGACGCTATCTCACACGACGTACAATACGAAACAAACTATGCTACAAGACTTGCTGCTAATATGTATTTCGACAATGCAACAAGTGTTCTTCCATTCGATCAGCGTCAACAAACTGCTGATTTCTATGAAGAAATGGCAAACTACATCAGCAAGATTATTACTGGCGCAGTTGCTGGTGAAGCAGGTGGTCCATCAGCAGCGACAGCAGTTGAAGGCGAATGGGCTGCAGACATGGTTCGTATTGTTGAAGAAGCAATTAGAAGAGATGGATTGGATGCAGTTCCTGAGCTTATCGAACCTAACACAGCATGGGTTGATGATAGCAAGGTATCAGCAGGTAAGATGATCGATGGAAAACTCGGTGATCTTGCAGATGATGTAACTAAGTTCATCTCAGACAACTTTACTATCGTAGATTACAGCAAAGCTAAGTGTCGCCGTGACTCAGGTTACATCATTGATGCTATGAGCTGGGATTTGAACTACGGTGGTAACCTAGCATCTCGCTGGAACGCAGACTTCTATTACTGGAATAACGAACTTCGTATTCCGGAAGATACAAGAGTTGCAACAGCTCAATCTTATCGTCAACTTGGTAAGATTGTAAGTGATGTTACAGTAGGTAAGTATCCAGGTCAGAAGCTTCGCCCAGAAATGGGATCTGAAGCTCAGCAAGCGCAAGCAAAAGACTTGGGTATGATTTTCTACAACGCACTATTCTATAACACACCAAAAGCTCTTGGTAGAACAATTCAACCAGACTTCATGTGGGAAGACAAGAAGAATAAAGCGTTTAGATTCTCAAGAGATATCTTGTTGAATAATAAAGTTGCGCTTCAGAAAGAAGTACAGAGATTTATTACTTCAACATATAAGTTTATCGATCTACCTAAAACATATCGTGATGCTGGTAACTTAATTGATATTCTACAAAACGATCTTCGCTTCACAGATCCTTCACAGAACCCAGTAATCGAAGGTTCGGATAAAGCAACGAGATCTTTTGCAGCAGCACTATTCAATATTGATTCACAATCAGTATTCCCAGTGTTTAACCCACCAAGCGCGTTTGCTAACTGGAGAGATCTAAGATTTAAAGGTGCTGGTACATTAACAGAACGTGATGCATTAACTAATCCAAAGAGATGGGATGCATTCGTTGTATCAGCAACAGGCGGATCTAACCCAGATAATAACGATTATGTTGGTGAAATTCATTACTGGAATGGTACTGGATGGATTGCAAGTGGACATCAAAATAATGTAGATTTGCTAGTATCTTTCTATAAAGCTTGGGAGCGTATGAGAGATTATATAAATACCAATATCGCACCTAACGCAGCACATAGATCTATGATTACTGAATTGATTGACGACGTATTGATTGATACAGTGTTGAGACCAAACTTCTTGGCATTTGGTTCGCTTGTTGAATCGATTGCCCACCAGTTTAACGGCGCATCTGCAGGTGTTAACAGAAATGCGTTGCCGCTAAACTTTAGAAACGTTGGTGCTGCAATTGGTGCTACCGCTTCTGTTCTTTCAGAAGATGGTGGTAGAATTAGATGGTCCGGTTCTGACGAATTGAACAACCAGTACTTCGCAAGAGGACTGAGAATCAACGGTAGAACAGGACGTATTGAAGGTAGACCGTTTACGTCATCGGTCAGAAAACTAGCTAGAAGAGCTTCTAACAGTAGGGCAGTACTATAATGGCAATTACAACGATATCAACATCACAGGCGCCCGACGCAAAACCGGTCGCCAAGAATTTAACATTAACGACGAACTGGCAAACCCTTATCGAAGTGCCCAACTACGAAGTTCCTGAGCTCGTTTTTGGCGGCTCTAATGTGGTTGAACCGGGTGTAGGCGAAGTTATCAGTCCTTTGATTATATGTAATTTCTCAGCAAATACTGTAAATGTAGATGTACGTACACATAGATACGACTTAAACCAGGAATTTTACGTAATAAGAAACATGCCGATTCCGGCATATGACACCTTCGCTTTGCCTTTAAACGGACAATTCTTTGCATCAGGTGATTTGTTGGAAATTAAAGCGTCTGCAAACTTATCTTGTGATGCTACATTGTCGTTCACATTAGGTCAAAGTGAGGAAGACGATGTCGAGTAGATTTAGAAGCCTTAGAGGTCGCACAACTCTTATAGGACAGGGCGTACCCCAAGATTATACGACGCTTGATCCTGCGGCGCACGAAGGATCTATTGTCTATACAACTGCTGGTCAGATGCGCTACTCAGATGGTACTAACTGGGTACTTTTTGATGCAGCGGCGGCAACTTCTCAAGGCACCCAAGGTGTCCAAGGTGTTCAGGGCTTACAAGGTGATTACGGTCCAGGATTTACAATCATTGGATCTGTCGCTGATGTAGATGCCGGTGGCGACCCCCAGGCCACATTGAACGCCGCTTTTTCAAGTCCTAACATCGGCGACGGTGTTATTGACGAAGCTGATGATGAACTATGGATCTATGTTGGCTCAAACACTTGGGTAAACATTGGTTCTTTCCGTGGTGTACAAGGTTTTACTGGTAATCAAGGCGTACAAGGTAATCAAGGTACAATTGGTGAAGAAGGTATTCAAGGTTCTCGTGGTTTCCGCGGGCAACAAGGTGTTCAGGGTATCCAAGGCTATAAAGGCATCCAAGGTACACAGGGTATCCAAGGTACTCAAGGTACTCAAGGTCCACAAGCTTACCAAGGTGTACAAGGTATTCAGGGCGTACAAGGAGTTCAAGGACTACAAGGTATTCAAGGACCTCAAGCCTATCAAGGTGTTCAGGGTATCCAAGGCTACTACGGTATCCAAGGTTGGCAAGGACAAGACTCTGGTCTAGTACTTACATATAATCTTTTAAATGATATTACAGAAGCAGATCCTAATACTGGCGGGGTTATCTTTAATGCTGCTTTAGCAAATACTGATAACTTTTCAGCAGTTACACAAATTTGGATTGATGATACAGATAATCATAATATTAATGTTGAAGGTCTTTATCAGGCGATGGATAGTGCATCGTCAACTAATAAAGGTTATTTGAAATTTACAAAAAGAGACAATCCATCAGATTATGTAATCTTTTCAGTTCAAGAATTAACAGATCAAACTGGTTACTGGGAACTCGACGTTACATACATAGCTGGTGATGCTCTTAAACAAGATTTTACAGAACTAACTTCGCCACCTAGCACATATACTTCTTATCCACTCGTTGTCGCATTTGACATTTCGGGTGATCGTGGTTTCCAAGGAATTCAAGGACCACAAGGTACTCAAGGTATACAAGGCTGGCAAGGTGTACAAGGTGTACAAGGTCCTCAATCAGCTCAAGGTACACAAGGTTTCCAAGGTTGGCAGGGTACACAAGGTACTCAAGGATTACAAGGCCGTCAAGGTACGCAAGGACCACAGTCTACTCAAGGTGTTCAGGGTACACAAGGTGTACAAGGATTTAGAGGAAACCAAGGTGTACAAGGCTACCAAGGTGTTCAAGGTCGCCAAGGCACCCAAGGTGTTCAAGGCGGATTCGGTACTCAAGGTGCTCAAGGCTACCAAGGTGTTCAAGGAGTTCAAGGTACCCACGGCGAGCATGGTGGTCTAACATTTGAGTGGGCATTTGACAGCGGTACCGCTACATCAGATCCTGGCACGAATAACTTTAGATTCAACAACTCGGATCCTACCCAAGCAACAAGAATTATTCTAGATGATATTCCTTCTGATCAATATTCAAATCAGATTGACGAGATTCTAGATTATTTGGCTGGACTCCCAGGTACTCCAAAAGGTCATATCATTGTTTCACACGCAGGTGGAGACGGTGACGGTCCTGGCGGTCATCATTTTGCTGCTTACTCATTCTCTAACTTTACTTGGGATTCAGTTTCTAAAAACTGGGGTTACTTTGACGTAACAAATATCGAAAGTACAGTTACAAACTGGCAAACACAAGTCGTTGATACACATGACGAATTTGCTATCATTAACTTTATTCCAGGCGGTCCTATCGGCCCACAAGGTGTTCAAGGCGCACAGGGTACTCAAGGAACACAGGGTGCACAAGGTACTCAAGGCGTACAGGGTGTACAAGGTCCACAAGCATATCAAGGTGTGCAGGGTACTCAAGGCTTCCAAGGTATGCAAGGCTTTGAAGGAGCCCGTGAGTTTACGGTTACCAATAATGGATCTACAGACTATGTAATTGACGGAGTAAATGATCCTGATCTGCATCTTCTAAGAGGATTTACATACGTATTTGATATTAATGCAGTAGGTCATCCATTCCAGATTAGAGTATCTAATGGTGGTGCTGCATACAATACAGGCGTAACAAACAACGGCACAGATAATGGTAAGCTAGTATTCAGAGTTCCATTTAATGCTCCAGACTCGTTGTACTATCAGTGTACAGTACACGGCGCAATGGGTGGAAACATTACTACTTCCGAGGTTGGTCCACAAGGTATTCAGGGTATTCAAGGTACTCAAGGTATACAAGGCTGGTACGGTTTCCAAGGTACACAGGGTATGCAAGGTTTCCAAGCCGCTCAAGGTATCCAAGGTGATCTTGGTTTCCAAGGTGTGCAGGGCTTCCCAGGCCAAGTTGGTCCACAAGGTGCTCAAGGTACGTTTGGTTTCCAAGGTGCTGATGGTGCGCAGGGTTCAACAGGTAGCTTCGGTGGCGTAACATTCGATTATACTTGGTCAACAAACACAGCAACATCAGATCCTGGTGTTGGTTATGCTAAGATTAATAACGCAAATGGATCTTCTGCTACACTTCTTTTGATGGATGATCGTGATGATAACTTCACAGACATTCAGCCATATCTAAGAACTATCGATGATTCCACAAGTGCCATTAAAGGTCACGTTAAGATCACTGAAAAGCAAACACCTGCTAACTTCCAACTATATACTATCAGTGGAGTAACGGAAGCTTCAGGTTATTTTGCCATCGATGTTTCTTACGTATCTGGTTCTGTAGGTGGTTCATTTGCTAATGACGAAGATATTACCATTACATTTGCTAGAACTGGTGACGTCGGTGATCCAGGCTCGCCTGGTCCTGCTGGTATCCAAGGTCCTCAAGGAACTCAAGGTGTTCAGGGTTTCACAGGTGCGGGCACACAAGGTATTCAAGGTGATCAAGGTGTACAAGGTTTCCAAGGTCCTTCAGGTACTCTAGGTGCTCTTGGTCCACAAGGTCCACAAGGTACTCAAGGTGTACAAGGTGTTCAGGGCGCTGATGGTGTTCTTGGTGGAGATGGTATTCAAGGTTTCCAAGGCATCCAAGGTACGCAGGGTATAACTGGGCAAGGCGTCCAAGGTGTTCAAGGTTTTGCTGGACAAGATGGTATTGGTGGATCTGGTCTTCAAGGTAACCAAGGTACGCAAGGTGTTCAGGGTGCTCAAGCTTCGCAAGGTACACAGGGTATCCAAGGTGATTCAGGTACAGGTTTCCAAGGTACGCAAGGTCCACAGGGTCTTCAAGGTACTGACGGTGAATCTGGTCCGCAAGGTTTCCAAGGTACGCCGGGTGACGGTAACCAAGGTGCTCAAGGTTTCCAAGGCCAAACTGGTGATCCTGGCTTCCAAGGCGCTCAAGGTATACAAGGTGGACCTGGTGTAGGAACTCAAGGTTTCCAAGGTTTTGATGGATATCAAGGTTTCCAAGGTCCTGGAGGCGAAGGTAACCAAGGTGTACAAGGTATCCAAGGCTTTATTGGAGCTGGTGCAAGTGGTAACCAAGGTACGCAAGGTCCACAGGGTATGCAGGGTACTGCCGGCGATGAAGGTGTCGGAGGTGTTCAAGGTTACTATGGTTTCCAAGGTGCTGATGGTATTCAAGGTTTCACTGGTGGTCCTGGTGAAGGCGGTAGCCAAGGTGCTCAAGGTACTCAAGGTTGGTATGGTTTCCAAGGCCCAGACGGCGGTGGTGGTATACAAGGTCTTCAAGGACTTCAGGGTACACAAGGTCTTCAAGGTAATTTTGGTTTCCAAGGCTTCACTGGTGCTGGTGCACAAGGTATTCAGGGCACACAAGGTATCCAAGGTGATCTTGGTTTCCAAGGTGTGCAGGGTACTCAAGGTTTTGGTAACGAAGGTGGTGTAGGTAACCTACAAAACGTTCACACAACTGCTCTTCAAGATACTGCACTCTTTATCGCAATGTTTGAAGGTGGCGCTGAGCAAAGACCTCTACTTGGTACTACTGGTCCAAACCCAGGCGGTGAATCTAACTTCTACTATCAATCAGATGTAGATACACTTTATATTGAAAACCTAGAGCTTGGTGGCAACCTTACAGTTAATGGCACAACAACATCCGGAGCTATAACAGGTATTACATCGGACATGAACTTCCCGAATGATGTTTATGCTACATTCGGTACTAGCGCTGTAATGAAACTCGGTTACGAGTCTGCGACAGGTAACTTCTTGTTTGATGCAACGACTTCAGTCCAACAATTCTCAATTGAAAACCAAGCGAATGGAACAGCATGGTTTACATTTGGTCTGGGATCTGGAGGCGGTAACTTTACTGCAACTGGTGACGTTACAACAAACTCTGATATTAGATTGAAAGAAAACATCGAAACAATTTCTAACGCTCTAGATAAAGTAGAAGCTATGAGAGGTGTTTACTTCCATAAGAAACATGATCCTGATGTTAGAAGAATCGGTCTCATTGCCCAAGAAGTTGAACAAATCATTCCAGAAGCTGTTATTGAAGATGATAGCGAAGATAAAATTAAGTCTGTATCTTACGGAAACTTGGTTGGTCTTCTCATCGAAGCAGTTAAAGAACTTAAAAAAGATTTAGACAAATTCAAGGGGTAATTGCAGATTAAATCTCGACTTTGAAGGGGGTTGCTAACACCCCCTTTTTCAAACCATCATTTTATTATAAATAAAGAAAAAAGCAAAAGAGATTTAAAATGGGATCCAAAGCAAATATCTATATAGATCAAGGTACAGATTTCCGTCTATCCTTAGAGCTATTCGACGAAGACAATGACGAGATGGTTCTCAGCACGATCACGTTTCATGCAGATATGCGTAAGTTATACTCGTCCAAAAAAGCAGTAGATTTTGATATTGAAACTGCTAATAATGACGTAACCCTAGTACTTTCAGCAGATACTACGGCTACTTTAAATCCCGGAAAATACCAATATGATGTGTTAATGAAAAAGGCCACCGGAGAAACGTCTAAGCTCCTAGAAGGACTTGCGACAGTAGTTCCTACTATAACGGAGGTATAACCCTTGGCTATCAAATTAAAGGTTAACTCCCAAACAAACTCAGTAAGACTTGTAGCAGCCGGAGAAAAAAAGCCTCTTATAACACCAGATTCAGTTGCGCTTGGTGCAGATACAACCGGCAATTATATTGCTAATATAACAGCCGGAGACGGTATTGTTGTAACTCCAAATCAGATAGAAACAGCAAACGTAGAAGTTTCTCACGCTGATACATCGTCACAAGCAAACACGAATAACACAGCTCTCGGTCTACTTAACAATGTTACAGTAGATCAGTTTGGGCATCTTACAGCTGTTACTAATGCTGAGTTAAGTACATCAAACTTCTCGGTTGCTAACGGCGTTATTTCTTCTCAATCAATTAGCTTTGCAAATACAACACTTAATCTAGGTGATAATACATCAACACTAGATGGTTTGTCATTTACTAATGTTGGATCTATAGCAGGTTCAAACAATGACGTTTCATTTAGTAATAATAGACTTATCAATGTTGCACCGCCACAAGCAAATACAGACGTTGTAACACGAGAATATCTATCTGACGAATTAGTTGCTCTTGAATTAACTGTTCGTGTTGTTGAGGATCCAGTAGATCCACGAGACGCCGCAAATAAAAGATATGTTGACAATACTGCTCAAGGTCTTATTGTAAGACCGTCAGCTCTTGCCGCAACAACAGCAGATCTTGGCGGTACTTTTGCTTCCGGTAATACAACTATCGGCGCGACAATTACGATTCCTGCAACGGCAGTTCTAGATATTGACGGTGTTACAAACTGGTCTAGAGGAGATAACATCCTCGTTAAAGATCAGAATAATCCAGAAGAAAACGGTTCATATAACATCGACGTTGTCGGTTCTAGTCTCATTGATTGGGTACTTAGAAGAGCATTCTTTAACCTGACTGCAACAGATGTTCCTGGTTCGTATGAGTTTGTAACAGATGGTAATACTTACGGACAAACTGGTTGGGTAGCAACAGTATCAGATGCTGAAACATTCCAACTCGATATTCACGATATTACTTGGACTCAATTCCAAGGTGTTGGTACATTTACTGCTGGTAACGGTCTTTCATTAGAAGGCACAGAATTCCACGTAGATGCCAGCCAAGTAATTAATTCTATTACACCCAACACCGGTATTCTGCAAATTGGTGGAACTGGTGCAGTAACTTTACCATCAGGAAATAGTAGCGATAGACCAACACCCGCTCAAGGTATGATTCGCTTTAATTCTCTTGATGGACAGTTTGAAGGTTATGATGGTATTGCTTGGTCAGGACTTGGTGGTGTTATTGATGTTGACCAAGATACAAAAATTATTGCAGAAAATAGTGCTGGTGCTGATAACGATCAACTTAAATTCTTTACTGGTGGAACACAAACACTTCTTTTAGATTCCACTCAAATGCTTGCCAATGTTAATGTTGTAATTGATACAACAGGCGCTATTACAATTCCAAACGGAAATACTGCAGAACGTCCAACAGCCGTTCAAGGTATGATTCGTTTTAATAATCAAGACGGCCAGTTTGAAGGTTATGATGGTATTGCTTGGTCTGGTTTGGGAGGCGTTATTGATGTCGACCAAGATACAAAAATTACAGCTGAAACTTCACCTGGCTCTGATAATGACGAATTAAGATTTATTACTGGCGGAACACTTGCTGCAAAAATTGATTCTTCAAATACTGCTTATTTTTACGGAAACGTTGATGTAACTGGAAACGTTAACATTGGTGGTAATATTACCATTGGTGATGCAAACACAGATGCCATTCAAGTAGTTGCTGATTTTGAAAGTAACCTGATTCCAGACGCTGATAGAACTTACAACTTGGGTTCTACCACTAAAAATTGGAACAAACTATTTGTAGATACACTTGACAGTAGTGATGAAGTTATTACTATTGACACAACAGGTGCCGTTAAGATTCCAGTTGGTACTGTAGCAGAAAGACCGTCAGCAGTAACTGGTATGTTACGCTATAACACAGATGATTCTCGCTTCGAGGGTTACGACGGAGTAGCATGGGCGGGTCTTGCTGGTTCAGTAATTGACATCGACCAAGATACAAAGATTACTGCCGAATCATCTCCAAATGCAGACAATGATGAATTAGAATTCTTTACAGCCGGTGTTAAGAAACTTACCATTGGAACAAACATAGTTGCTAATTCTACAATCACATCTACGGGTGATCTAAATCTTGATGCCACTGGAAATATCAGTGTAAACAATAATAGAATCACTGATGTTGCAACTCCTACTGCTGCCACCGATGCTGCAAATAAAGCTTATGTCGATACATTTACATCCAACTTGAATATTATTTCAGGTGATAACGGTGCAAATACTTACAACTATATTAACCTGATTCAAAGCCCAACGATTACTTTCACTGAAAATCAGTTGGAAGTAAAAGGCGTTCCAAATCAAGCAAACAACTCGTTTGAAATCGGTCTTACAGAGCCTATGGCTGGATCTACTGGCATCTACGGTAATGACGGATTTACTCCTCGTATTAGAGTTACAGCAGACGGTCGTATCGATTTTGCTACAGAGATTCCGGTTGAGCTTCAAGCAAACGCGATTCCTGACTTTACAGAAACTGTGCATGATCTCGTTGGTCTCATGTTTACGGACGCTCAGGCCGCGGGTCTTAATAAAGGTATCAACTTCTTTAACATTGATGCTAACGACCAAATTTATGCAGAAGTTACAAACTTTGATATTAATCTGGGTGGGGATGTAAGTGGTTCAAATACAGTAGTACAAGCCGGTGATGTTACAATCCCAGTTACGATTACTGCAAACTACGTTAATGACGTTACATCTTCTGCTAATAACAGTGGTATCAATGTTACTCATACTCAGTCAGCAGGATCTGCCCCAGATCTTATTCTAGATTATGCATACCTAGATACAAGATATTCTACCACCTCAGGTGCAGTATTTACTGGTAACGTTTTTGCTCCAAGATACTACGATTCAGACGACAACGCCTATTACATGGATCCAAACGGAACCTCTATTATTAAAGGTTTGAAAGTTGGAGAAGGACAAGCATATTCTCAAATTGAGATGAAAGATGGAGTGTCTTCTTCTGCATATATCTATGCTACAAGCGGGCAGATAGGTTTCCTTGATCAGACATTCAACTTTGCAGCTTATGCTGATAAACAGTCTGGTGATTGGGTTGTACAAAATGGCGATGTTAAAGCTGAAAGATTTGTAGATGCTGATGCTCAAACATATTTCTTGCATCCAGGTGGTACAAACTCATTCCTTAAACATATTCAAGTTGAAACAGTAGTACAAGCATCTGATGTTAAGATCGGTGGATCAGGTGCAGATAGAAGAATATATGTAGACAACGGGCAAAATCTGCAACTTCAAGCTAACGGTGTTTCAATAAGTACTGGAACAGCTCTTGAATTAAATGTCAACAGCTCTAGAATTACAAATGTTGCTGCACCTACAGCTGGTAGTGATGCTGCCAATAAATCTTATGTAGATAATACAGTACAAGGTCTACGAGTTATTCCTTCAGCTCTTGCCGCAACAACAGTAGATCTAGGTGCAATATATAATAACGGTGCAGGAACTCTTACGGCCAACACTAATGTAGCTTTCTCTGTAGATGGCGTCATTTCATGGAATGTTGGAGATAGAGTACTTGTTAAAGATCAAACCAACGCAGAAGAAAATGGCTCATATGAAGTCACTGAGGTTGGTAGTGGTGGAACTCCTTGGGTACTTACTAGAGGAGAATACTTTAACGAATCATCAGAAATTCCTGGATCTTTCCAATTTGTAACTGACGGTACCATAAATGGAGGTACTGGATATGTTGCAACTGTTAATGACGCAGAAACATTTAGTCTTGGAACAGACGATGTAAGTTGGTATCAGTTCTCAGGTGAGGGAACATATTCTGGTGGTGATGGTTTAACCTTGACAGGAACAACGTTCTCTGTTAATGTAGATAATTCTACGCTTGAAATAAATAATGATGTACTAGAAGCAAAACCATTTACGATTGTTGATGAAAACGGTGCGAATACTGAAATCACTCTCGGCACGAGCCTAACATTCACCGGTACAGATGGTGTAGATACAACCGTCACTGCCGGCCAAGTTGCAATTGCCATTAATGAGATTGATGGAGGAACATTCTAAGAAACAACTATTATTATTTTGTAACCTATATAGGTATTATAACAAAGGGACATACATATGTCAACCATTAAATTAAAGCGTAGTGCCGTCGCTGGACGTGTGCCTACTACTGCCCAGTTAGAGCTGGGTGAGGTAGCAATTAACACGGCTGATGGTAAACTTTACTTCAAAAAATATGATCCAGTTGCAAATACCGAATCTATTGTAGATGTTTCGGCAGACCTCGATGCGGCTGCTATCCTCTCACTTCTTTCGGGAGTTGATGGTGCTAACTCAGGTTTAGATGCAGATCTTCTAGATGGCCAGCAAGGATCTTATTATTTAGATTGGGCCAACTTCACTAATACGGCCACGGGTGTTGTAGCAAACACCTATGGATCTTCTACAGCCATTCCAATTATTACGGTAGATTCTGATGGTAGAATTACTTCTGCCAATACTACTCCTGTTGCAGGTGTTGATGATTTTACTTGGGATTCTGCAAATAATCAGTTGACATTAACAACTGGTGATGGTACAATATATAATATCTACTTAAATGAATTTAAAGATCTAACAGTTGAAGATCTTACTGCAAATTCAATTAACATTAATACACTCGGCTTTGATGCATTGGACGTCGCCGGTGATATTAGCGCAAATAATGGATTTTTCGCAGGAGACATTACAGTCGATGGTGTAGTTAAATCTAATTTAACAGTTACTCTTACTGGCGATGTTACAGGTACAACAACTTCAAACACAGGAACGATTTCTGTTGCAACTGACATTGCGGCATCAGGTGTTACTGCAAATACATATGGTTCTGCAACAGCCATTCCAGTTGTCACAGTTGCGGCAGACGGTCGTATCACAAACGCAACAACAACTCCAGTTGCTGGTGTAGATAACTTTACGTATTCTGCTGCTAATAATACAATAACTTTAGAAACTGGTGATGGATCAGTTTTCCATGTTTCTACAGAAACAGAAGTTACACTAACTGGAGATGTAACAGGTACAGCCACTGCAACAGATGGTAATCTAAGTATTACGGCAGACATAGCGAACACGGGTGTTACTGCCGGAACATATGGCAGCGCATCTCAAATTCCTGTTGTAACTGTAGCCGCTGACGGCCGTATTACCGCAATGTCTAATACTGCAGTTGCAGGTGTAGATGACGTAGTTTGGAATTCATCGAATAGCACCTTGACAATTGCGACAGGTGATGGTACAACATATCAAACATTGATGGATACTTTTGAAAGTGAATTCAATGTAAATACTACATCTGGAACTGGAAGTCCTACGATATATCTTCGCCAAGGTGGAACAGTAAAAGGCTCGCTATCTTTCATAAATGGTAATGGTGTTCGTGTTTATGACAATTCAACAACTAGTTTCTTAGAATTTACAACACCAACTCAAGCGGCAACAGATCCTCAAAGAGATGGCTTAAGATATAGTTATGATGTCACTGGTACTGGCACTGTTGAAAAGAAAATATTCCATGAAGGTTTCATGGGTACCGGCTCTGGTTTGGACGCAGATACTCTTGATGGATATTCTGCTCAAGAAATCTTTGACCAATCTGCAAACAACGCATCTAATCTTATTGGCGACGGCCAGATTGATATTGTTGCAAACAATGGTTTGGTAGCAGCTTCAACAACGTTTACTCTTAACCAAGCTAACAATGCTTCAATTCATATTCAGCACGAAGACACGAGCACTCAAGCATCTGTGACCAACGTACAAGGTAGTGTAATACAAAGCGTTGGGGTTGATGGTTTTGGTCATGTAACAAGTCTTGGTACTCTGAATTTAGATGATCGTTACTACACAGAAACTGAGTTGGATGCAGGTCAGCTTGACAACCGCTACTATACTGAAACTGAAGTTGACTCAAACTTCGTACCGCAAACAACGCATGTTCTTGCTGGTACCGGTTTAACGGGTGGTGGTGCATTAAGTGCTAACGTAACAATAAGTCATGCTGATACTTCTTCACAAGCTAATGTTGCTTTTGCAAATACAGGCGCATCTCAAGAATTTGTTGAAGCTTTAGACTTTGACGATTTCGGTCACGTAATTTCTGTAACAAAAGGTGTAAGAACTTACTTAGATCAAGCAACTGGCGATGCTAGATATGTAAACGTTACCGGCGATACAATGACCGGCAACTTGACTGTACAGGGTAATTTAAATCTAAGTCACTCTACTCTTGTTTCATCAAGCACTACAACAACATCTACAGCACAGACAACAGTGCAAGTATTCCCTACAACATATAGCGGAGCTGAGTTAACAATTACTGCAACTCAAGGTAGTGCTAGACATATTTCTAAATTGTTAATTACTCATGATGGATCTACGGCAATTGCAACAGAATATGGTACAGTGTATACAGGTAGTTCTCTAGCAACCTTTGACGTATCGATCAGTGGGCCTTTTGTACAACTATTGGCAACACCTGCTTCAAGCTCAAGTACAGTATTTAAAGTTGTAGGTACTACGATCACGTAACATCTTATAAATATATCAAAGCAGAATATACGCCAAACTGGGGAGAGTGAACCGAATGGCAAACGATAAAAAGTTTATAGTCAAAAATGGCCTATTGTCGCCAACTGGTGCGATTGTAGTAGGCTCAACTTCATTTAACAGCACAGACGAGTTACAAGTAACCGGTAGTTCACTATTTACTGGATCGGCATCGTTTACTCAATCAAATGCAAGTTTAGCAACAATGCAGATCTTCAATACTGGAGGTCATGCGGCAAATTCAATTATCGCAGAATTTAGAGGTGATTCAGATAGTCTTCAACTTGTAAATTTTGGTTCAGGTGATTATGAGCTTACTAACTCAGGTCAAAACAATGGTATTAGATTCTATGACGATACCGACGGTGTTGAAATTGTTTATAATGGTGCAACCGATCTTGAATTTAGCTCAACTGGTATTGACTTTAAACGCGAGCCGCAGTATCTAGGTAACGTATTCTGGAATGCTGGTAACGATGGCGCAGGTTCTGGTTTGGACGCCGACTTACTCGATGGACTTGATTCACTACAATTCCTTCGTGCAGATGAAGATGATACTATGGACGGTAGCCTTACTATTACGGGCAACCTCACAGTACAAGGTGTAACTACATATATCAATACAGAAGAGATTCTACTTTCTGATAACATTATCACTCTAAATGCAAATTATACGGGAAGTACTCCATCAGAAAATGCTGGTATTGAAGTAGAACGTGGTACTCTTACAAATCCTAAACTTGTATGGAATGAAACATCCGACTATTGGCAAATTGAAACAAACGGTAATCCACTCGGTAGAATTATTACAACTGCTGACGAAGGTTCCGGTAATGGCTTTGATGCAGACACTGTTGACGGATTAGAAGCTGCTCAATTCTTGCGTTCAGATGCAAATGATACTGGAACAGGCAACTATATCTTCCAAGGAACTCTAACTCTTGGTAATAATACTGCGGCCGGTGCACAACTTATCATGGATGGCCAAAACGTCAATAGGTCTTTGTATTCAAGCCTTGG
>Ga0129345_1000182_pt1 | contig 22107 bp, 18 predicted proteins | sample CPBDNA_FD_94425 | JGI IMG/M metagenome (GOLD analysis project Ga0129345, IMG submission 94425) | Freshwater to marine salinity gradient microbial communities from Chesapeake Bay, USA - CPBay_Sum_20_0.8_DNA | ecosystem: Environmental > Aquatic > Marine > Coastal | place: USA: Chesapeake Bay...
CTCCGAACCAATCGTTCAACACGGTCGGTATGAAAAGACCGATCGACATCAAGAAATTCGACAAGCAAGGACACCTTGTGGAGTCATTCGAGAACGTTCCCCCAGGGATAACCGATCTACCCATGGGCCCTAACGAGGGAATGGTGCTGGAGACACCTTCCCAGTTCCAAACAGGGGGATTCAAGGATGGAAATCCTTACTACTACGGACCGGACGTTATTCCGTGCAGAGGAGAAGGGTGCTCCGAGCAAGCTACGACCGCAGCAGCCAACATATTCGGCTCAAGCGACAGGAACGCTTTCCAGCCTCAGGATGCATGGTACAAGAAAGCTGCCGTTGAGAAAGCAGGCGGACGTACTGTATGGACGCCTGAGTCAAAAGACTATTCCGGTATCCGCGCAGGTGACTTCATAAGTCTGGATAGACCTGGGGATTCGAAAGCGGACCTAGAAAGCAGGGTACCCGGATACAGCATTGCCGACAATGAGGGTAACGAGCATGTAGGTGTGATAGTAGGTAAAGATCCTGATACGGACAAATGGTTGGTCAGGCACGGAGGAAAAGATGTGAACACTGTCGTCCAACCGATAGATGATCTATACCTGCAGTATCCAGGCTATAGGCTCCGATACAGTCCTCAGAGCATCTATAGATCCCCAGCTGCTGAAGGAAAAACTGTGGACCATCGATATTACAGCAAGCCTACTCCTCCGATCGATATAGCTGTAGAAGGAGATTGGACATTGAAGAAGGACCAGCCTGAAGGAGAGCGTAAATTCATGGAATCTGTAGAAGCGAACCAGGAGATGCATCAGACCGTATCCGGCCTGAACCCCGATACGGTAGCGGATCTGAACAGGATGGCCTTCGGGATATTCAATATGGAGACGGAAGCAGGAGAGACCTCTACTCCCATAGGAGGTAAGATGGTAGCTGCAAATGTCCTTTATAATCTCGGTCTGAAAGATCCTGCCTCGCTTAGCGATATGCAGATAAAGTATGACATGCTGCACAACAATGCTGACGGCACAAGGACCAGAGCTGGAAAATATATGGATGAACTATGGGTCACCAGGTACGGTCTTTCATCACCGCTCAACCATAGAGCGTCCTATCGCGATGAGGTGAATGCTGCATTCGCTGTACTTGCTGATCGATACAAGACCTTGACCCAGGAAGAGAGGTACGAGTATGATGAGAAGACCGGTACCGTCTACGGAGACATACCTTTGGCGCAAGCACTTATGACCAGTTGGAAGTTTCCTCATTATCTGAAGGATGAGGAAAAGCTCAGAGACGCTACGTACGGAAAGGTAGCTATGAAGCACTTCAATCGCACCAGGAAGCTTAGAAAGATAGCTGAAAAGTGACTTGTGCTATATATTGAACGCGAGGCTGAAAAGCGCTGACAGCCTACGATCCGAGGTACACGGAATCTATTTTTGTATCAAACCACTTTATAGATCATGGACGGAAATGAAGAAGATGAGTTCGGATTGGGTGACATCCAATTCGACGACATCTTGGACGAGATAGGCGAAGAGGCCGATCTGCCAGGAGAAGAAATTGACAAAGACACTCCACCAGATCCCAACGGGGACGACAAAGGGGGAAGTGACAATGACGATCCGAAAAAGGGCAACAAAAGAGATGAAGGCAACGAAGAAGAGGAAGAGGAAGAACCCGAAAGAGATCCACAGGATAAAGGGGAAAGCGAGAAAGAGGAAGAAGATGATCCGGCGGGTGGAGAAAAAGGAAACGATACTACTGTAGTATCCGAGATACTCGAAGGATTAGGCTACGAGACAGATACAGAATACGAGGATACCTCGGAAGGTCTCATGCAGATGGTCCAGGACGTAGGAGCTCAGATGGCTGAAGAGCAACTCCAATCCATCTTCGAGAAATTCCCACTTATCCAGAAGCACTTCGAATTCGTGTACAATGGAGGGAAGTCGGACGAGTTCTTGAAAGCCTTCGACGGCACCAGGGACTACGACAAGCTGAACTTGAACGAGGACGATGTAGTAATGCAACGACAGATCCTATCGGATTACCTTACCAGGAAAGGGCACGACAGGGAATTCATCGATGACATGCTGAAGGATTACAGCGACAGTGAGAAGTTGTATGACAAAGCAGAGAAGGCCTTGAAAGGATTGAGAACGGAGCAAGCGACTGAACGCACCAGACTGATCGAGAATCAGAAGAAAGCAGCTGCTGAAGACGCTAGGCGCCGTGAAGAGTTTTGGAATGGTATGCAGAAGACCATCGCTGATGCTGATGAGTTGGCAGGCATATCCCTTCCAAAAAAGGATAAGTCTCGATTTTTCGAGTACATATCCAAACCGGTGACCCGGGAGGGTCACACGCAACGTGATCTTGATCACGCTGAAGCCGAGATGTCAACCAAGTTGGCTATCGATTACTTGATGTTCAAAGGCTTCGACCTCTCCACATTGACGGAGAAGAAGAAGGCCACCAAGAATGTCAAGACATTGAAAGCCCGATTGAAGGACGGCGAAAGCAAGAGATCGAAGTCTGGAAGCCAGAAACGCGAAGAGCGTAAAGGTACAGGAATCGACCTCGAAGGGATAGATTACAGCGCGATGTTTTGATGTAACACTTTGAATTAAAAGCTAAAGAACAATGGCTACACAACAAGGAGCGAACATTCAGGTACAGAAGACCTTCTACAATGATTCGCAGATGACAGACATGAACAGTCTGGCAAATGCCCTGTTGTCAAAGCCTACTGAGCTTTCTCCGATCATCACACACCTTGCCGGGCGAGATGACAAGCGTTTCCCATTGTCCTTCCTCACGGAAGGTGCCGGGAACACGAAGTCGATCGATCGCATGGAGTATGAGTACCGCGTACAAACGCATCGATTGAGGACTCGCCCAGTGGCTGTGACGAACAGTACCGCCAATCTAGGTATCGGCGGATCCACTTTCACACTCGTCTTCCCAGACAAGCGATTCATCAAGGACTATGTCCTGGTGAACAGCAAGGGTGAGAAAGCTCGTATCATGCAAGAGCCTGTACCCTATTCCGGAGGTTCCGGATGGGAGTATACCTTGCAGTTGACAAACCCTGCTGCGACTACGGTCCTGACAGGTGGATTCACTGCAGGTAACCTATGGGCACCTCTGTACGCGCCTGTCGGAGTAGACTTCTCTCGTGGAAACGCTTCGAACTGGCAATCTCCAGGTAAGGTCCGTAACAAGATCACTACCGTACGTAAGTCCTACCACATGTCTGGTAACGCCAAGGACTTCGTGGCTGAATTCACACTGCCTAAGGCAGGTGGAGGAACCACCAAGCTCTGGATGGACTACGAGGAGTATCAGCACATGCTCGACTTCAAGGAGGAGTGCGAGATGTACTACTGGTACGGAGAGAAGTCCTATGATGCTAACGGCCACACCTACATGAAGGATGAGAATGGCCAGCCTGTCATCATCGGTCCTGGTGTATTGGAGCAGATCGTCAACACTGACACCTATTCCACACTCACCGAGACCAAGTTGAAGAATACCATCGGTGATCTGTTCTATCAGATGACCGACGCCAACCAGAAGCAGGTCACCCTGTATACTGGTACTGGTGGTCTGCGAGAGTTCGATGAGGCTCTCAAGTCGCACTTCTCTTCCAACACCTTCAAGGTGGGAGGCGAGACGCGATTCATCACTGGATCAGGACGTAACCTCGGATTGACCGGTTACTTCACCACATACGAGCACGTGGATGGTCACGTCGTGAATGTGGTCAAGTCGCCTCTGTTCGATCACGGTCCTGTTGCCCAGGCAAGAGACAGACACCCTGTCACAGGTTACTCTCTGGAGTCCTACCGCATGGTGTTCGTCGACCAGTCCAACTACGACGGACAGCCCAACCTGCATATGATCGCCAAGCAAGGGCGTGAAATGCTCCGTTGGTGTGTTGCCGGTTCTGTGGTACCACGAGGATTCTCCTCTACCATGGCCCGTGCTTCCGACGTGGATGGAGCGAGCGTACACATGCTCAAGACGGGTGGAGTCTGCCTGCGAAGGTTCGACACCTCACTGGACCTGCAGTGTGTTGCTGCCTGATCGTGATGGACTGAAGGGTTTTTCCCAAGTCTATATATTGGTTATGGTCAAGGAAGTGAGGGCATTCTGCTCTCACTTTCTTACTTTTATACCGAACGGTGAGTGGATTTATTCTTTAGAACCTCACCCAAACATCTAAAAGAATCATGGAAGCAGAGAAAACGCAGGCCAAGCCTGCAAAGAAGAAGAAGGACTTCACGCCCGGTACACGTAAGGTGTATCTGAGGGCAAGGCAAGTCGACAACCATTTGCCGGAGGAGCTCCGTGCAAGTGCCGTTACCAAGTTGAGCAGCGTGTTCGTAAACAGACAACCGTTGCGACCTTTTACAGGAGAAGATGAGAAGCGACTGCTTCGAGGCTTGTTGGACGTCAGTCCTGAGAGTGTCGAGTGGGACAGACACACCCGGAGATTCTGGGCGGACTTCACTGTTCCTGTGGGATTCGAGGGAGTAGAACTCGAGATAGGATTGGACCAGAAGGGTTTCCCTTTGAACATCGATCACTATCTCAAATACCACTTCGCCATCAAGCACCCACGGACCGGTCTGACCGAAGATGCGATGCTGAAGGATCAATCGAAGAAGTTCTACATCCACGATGAGGCTAGGAAGGACAAACAGAGGAACAACATGATCCAGCTCAAGAAGGATGCTGGAGCAGAGTTCATCAAGCTGTCAAGGGATAAAGAGAACATGCGACGCGTCTACCGTATCCTCGGTAAGATGAACGCAGATACTCTTACTGACGAGCAGATCGAGAACATGCTTTGGGACGCTAAAGATGCAGACCCCAAGGAGTTCATCAAGATTGCTCGGGACAAGGACCTCGAGATGAAAGCGGAGATATTCGAATTCGTCTCTGGGGGAGTGATCAGGAAGATAGGCAACCAACATATCTACATCGATCAAGTCCTGGGAGATACCTTGGATGATACCTTGATCTTCTTGAAAGATGATCGTAACTCGAGCACCCTATTGGAATTGAGGGCCAAGCTCAAAACAGTAGGTGCAGGGTGACCATCATCGAGATGCATATAGCGATTCGGCAGGGAGTGGATAAGATAAATTCACTCCAGGCCGATGACCTGCAATCGGAAGAGATAGACCTCGAGATCAACAAGAGCATCCAGAGGTTCATCAATACGAAGTTCGGCAGGAACAACATCTATCAGAAGGGGTTCGAGGAATCCCAGAAGAGGATAGATGACTTACGCACGCTCATACGTTCGAGTGAGGACACTGTCACATTCCTGGAGCAGTACAGCGAGAACATCTTCATCGACTCCTTCGAGCTGCCCGGAGACTATATGTATCTGGTCAACCAGCGATCCAAGGTATGGATCAACAACTGCAGACCGATAGAGTATGAGATCAATGTGCAGCCTCTGTACTTCCTCACACTCGACTTGAACAACTTTGTAGCGAACAACCCGAACAACAGCGCAGGTGAATTCCTAGTGAGCATAGATCTATACGAGAACCAGTCTGCCCTAGGATTCAGTATCGCCAACATATGGAAGCCTTCGCAGGATCTGATGACTGCAGGATGGACTTCCGACTCCTATCCCCAGAACATAGAAGTTACCCGAGAAGACATCCTTGCCAATCCTGGTACCGGGTTCGACATCTATTGGGAAAGTTACCGCGGATTGAACTTTCCTGGCCAGTTCATCGTCATAGTGGACGAGGAGACACACCCATGGATCAACTGGGATCCTTCTCTAGGAGCTGTATCCACTGCAGTCGGAGCGCCGAATCCCCTATCAGGGATCAATGCTCCTACAGCACAGACATTGCAGACGATAGATGACCCTACATCATATCGAAGGATACCTGTCGAGACCAGCGACATCAAGACGGTGCGTAACAGATTCTCCCAGCAGGATGATGTTCACATGCTGTTGGAGGATCCATTCAACACTACGAAATGGGACAAGCCCATCACCACGATACGGAACAACGCGATCGACATATATACCAGTGATATATTCATAATAGAATCCGTCAAAATCCAGTACCTCAGAAAACCTACTCCAGTGTCCCTATCTTTGGGTACCGACTGCGAGCTGCCGGAACATACTCATCAAGAGATAGTATCGATGACAGTGAGCAGTATTTTGGAAACGATCGCTGATCCTAGGTATGCCACCTCGAGGGGAGAGGTCGACAAGAACGAGTAACAACAACTTAATCTCAGAGAAAAATGGCACGACATCTTTTAGTGGGAGGAACAAACATTGCTCCCTCATACACCAACGGAGTCCTAGGCGCAGGTCAATTGGACATCCAGGTCCAATTCACAGGAGGACCCGCTGCACTTACCCCAGGGGAAGGAGTTGCGGACGCCGAGCTCATCCGGTTCGTGCAAGGGCCTCCCTCTGGTATCGGCGCGAACATCGTATCGCCTTGGATCCACGGACGGGACATCATCACCGCGGGCGGATTGGGATCTACTGCGCAAGCAGCTCAGGTCTCTACCATCACGATCACAGCATCCAGTGTAGAAGCTGGTACGCTGTACGTGAAACTCATCGACCGTACAGATGGTGAATCGCCTTTCACGATCAAGAACTACGAAGTCGCTATCGCAGCCTCAGCTGCACAGAACGACATCGCAACAGCTATCAATACAGCGATCAATGCTGATCTACCGAGTTGGATAGCATCGAGCACTGTAGCAACGAACGTAGTGACCATCACCGGTCAGGTTCGTGATGCTGACAATGATTACGGAACCATCTTCGAACTTGCTGACGATCAATCTGCAGCTGATGACGATGGTCTGATCAGTGGTCTCACGGTTGCCTTCGCTACCACCACTCCTTACAGCCCTGGTGCCGGTGACGGTTACCACTTGAAGAAGATGGAAGAGGAACTGAGAGGAACAGCATACGGTTACTACAACCGTCTTGAGCTCCCTATCGCTCCTACTGCAAGTGTGGATCCTACGGATGCTTACGACATGTACCACTTGGTAGTGGGCAAGAAGAGCAAGTTCGCTTCCGAGATCAACGGCGTCGACAACCGGATCGAGATCTATATCGCGATTCCTGACGGTGCCTCTGCACAGGGAGTATTCCAGAACAAGTTGAATGGGTATCTGGCCAGCCTGGACTTCCCAGCGATCGACTTGATCTGATCCTGACAACAAGAGTATAAACCCCATAAATCCCTAAGAAATGGCGATCAGCAGAACATACATCGGGAAAGCCCGATACGACTTCAGCACTGATGGCGGTGCCATAGGAACGATCACACCTGCAGACAACTTCACGTTGCCTTCCGGTTCGATCATACTCGGAGCAGTCACACGTGCGAAGACAGCTATGACGAGCGACGGTTCGGCTACTGTAGCACTTGCTATAGGCGGTGTGGACATCAAGACGGCTACGGCTTTCGATGATGCGGCCTACGTCGGTACAGATGCGCAGTTGGCCCGTACATCCTTGAATCTCACCAGTGCCTCCGGCCAAGTGACTTTCACGGTTGCGGTAGCTGCTCTGACAGCGGGTGTCGTTGACATCTACGTGGAGTACATGCTCCCCGTCTGATAAGACTGACTTGAAACATGAACAAGCTGGGTGAGGGAGTGATCCCTTACCCGGCATTTTTCAGATAACAATGGGACTGACGATACTATCCACGACAGACTGCAAACAACTGGTCATTACCGTTACAGATGCTCCATCTGGAGGGAACAATGAGATAGCGATAAGTCTGAATGGTACACAATACCGGTCCTTTTTCTTTCCTGGCGGCCAACCTTCGTATCAGAGGGTAGTGGCTCTTACGACATTAGGAGTTCCCCCAGATCAAGATGGGGTGTTCACTGTGGAACACAAGGTCGATGGACAGACCACACAGATAGGAGGTGTCCTGTTAGGATGCCGCGCATTGTGCTGCCTTGCCAAGAAACTGGACAGTGATTTGGATTGCGGATGCACATGCACCCAGTGCTCGAACGATTTCGTCGACGCGCAAAGAATATTCATGCTGCTCGAGACAGCGGAAGCAGAATTGGCCACAGCAAGCGGCGCAGGTACCCTTCAATCGGTACAAGCGGTCATACGTAATGCTTCCGATAAGTATAACAAGGCTGTCGAGCTATGCGGGAACAGCTGTGGATGTAACTGCTGATGCCTACCCTGAACAGATTCCTCTCTACCAAGTGTCTGCGTGATTCCCTAGATACAGTACATCTGATACTTATCACAGACCACCACGATCCTGTCTCTGATGTGGTGTTCCCAGACCGACAGCTGAACTGGACCAGGGATGATGAGGGTATGCCTGAGGGCTTCCGCAAGACGATGATCACCTTCGTCTCAGACCCTGGCACATCGATACGGTTCCAAGTCTCTTTCAAATCCGGTACACTGCTGGAGAAGACGATCAGGGTTCCCAAGGTAGACCAATCGCTTGCTGCTCCGCTCAGCGAGATGGTCGAAACATTCAACTATACACCTGACAAGTACACCAACACCTACAGCTTCATCGATGCTATCTTCTACAGCGAAGAAGTGGGTGTGGCCAAAAGTTACATATTCCCCTCATCCGACCAGGAGTATCTCGACACCAGCGGATCAGAGGACTTCTTCCACAACTCAGGGAAGAGCTTCGCGTACGTACTCTCCAATGATCTTCAGAACCATTTCCTGAACGAGATAGGTTACGAGGTCGGGGATGAGAAGAACACCACCTTGGGGAGGTTCAAGGGAGGTAGAAGGGATCAGATATTACGGGTAGTCACAGCGGCTGCAACCCAGATGCCCGTCGAGGAATCGAATGGGCCCACGGTGTACGGAGAACTCCATTACCTGGAGATGATGGAGCTCAATCCTGAGACCAAGGAAGTGCACGTCTGTAAGAATCCTCAGGAGTCGAACTACTACCTGACAGGATGTATCGATGAGGCTTTTCCTTGCCACAAGGTAACCGGCGGATCATTTCAGAAAGACTGCAACAATACCGCGCTGTCCCAGAACACCATCAACAACAGCCTTGTGCTGGATGGTGGATGCTGCATAGGCTCATGCCCAGGTTACCATCTACGAGCAGAAGAGGTTACCGGAGCTACATTGGGCACAGCAGACGGAGTCGGACGCATAACGATACTGAACGGAGCCAAGACTTTTAACATACAGGCCACTGTAAAAGCCTTATGGTTGGACGACCCTAGGGAGAGTTTCTCCACTACAGTGGTTTCATTAGGAGCTATAACCGATAACTTCTTCTCTCTCACATCTCTGAATGCAGGTCTTTACCACGTATCTGTATACGACTCTACGAGTGGATGTACCAACTTCACCTATCTGAGGATAACAAGGGACGGAAGCGATCAGGACTTTGCAACCTCCGGCATCGGATGTACCGACAACACAGCGCTGAACTATGATTCTGCGGCCACGTTGGGAGCTGATGAGTTATGCGTCTTCTGCGACTTCGATTCAGGAAAACTGAAAGCAGGCGGAAGCTCGACCTTCGAAGTAGACTGGGTAGAGCTCTCAGGGCCTGTCAAAGTAACTGCTCCTACCTCTACTCCTGCAGGAGGGAACTCTAGCGATGGAACCGTCACTGTTCCCGCGCTGACATTCAGGACGCACGCTGTAGCGAATGCATCAGGTAATATCCAAACGTTCAATTCGCTTGATCACTTCGATGGTACCAGCCAGGCGAATCCTTACTACTACGAACTGCGTAAGCTACTGATCTCATCCGATGAATTCAGATCCCAGCTTGCAGAGAAGAGGAAGAACAAAGAGAATGTAGGAGCCTGGGTAAGGGGAGCGGCCGTCACTCAACAGACATCATTCCTTACAGCTCCTGATACAGGGGAACAGGTATTCCGAAGCGTAAGACCTGCAGATTACATCATATGGGTAAGCTACAACAATGATGGTAATCCTACTGACGGTAATGTGGAGGATGAGCAATGCTATCTCCTATCCGATGTCTTCACTGTAGCGAGATCCGGATGTACTGATCCCAACGCGATCAACTACAACTCCCAAGCTCAAGTGAATGATGGTAGTTGTAACTATCCGAAGGCATTCTCCAAGTCTCTGAATTGTACAGGCGCCCTTGACTTCTCTATATCGTATAGATGCAGAGAAGGTGAAGGTATCCAGGTGGAAGTCAAGAACATTCTCGGGAGCAATCCTGACCTTGTCCTCATAGCGCAACAGAACAGTTTCCCCTTCACTCTAGGTCCTTTTGCAGGACAGACGTTCGACGGCAGCAATTATGGAGATGCCCAGCAGAACCTGCTACAGACTGCAGCTATGTATATCTGGGCAGAAATACTCTGCAGCGGTACCCATCCATCCAGCACCAATATCCCTCCACCACAATACGGGATACCCACGGCAACGGACACTGAGAATGGAATATTGCTCAGCGCAGGGGCGAATCCATACGACAGCTTGAAGTTCTTGAAGGTGGTGTTTACTGCCGTCTTCCCGAACAATGTGAGGCTTCCTATGCTTCCGGTGGGAGGTAACCTGGTCTCCATGTACAACCTGATCACGAATAACGTGACCCCGTCAGGTCTTATCCCGAACCAACCCATCATCGATAACGGTGCGCCCATCGCCATAGAGATGAGTTACCATTACGGTGAGTATGATCTATGGGACCGTGAATACACCGGACTACAGTATCCAGGAGAAGCAGACCTGGCCACTGTGGTAAGTTGCATCGGTATCCCCAGCCTGATAAGGGCATGTACAGATCCATTGGCAGTGAACTACACTCCACCGGGACCGGGAATAACCACGGAGAACTCCCTCTGCGTATACGATGATCCTGTCGGCACGGACATACCCGGATGTACAGATCGCAATGCGTCCAATTACAATCCTGAGGCTACCATAGACGATGGTTCCTGCGTATACGATAGGCAAGGATGGTTGTGTGTGAGCCCTGGAGATTGTCAACCTACACTGAATAACCCTCAAGCTTATACCAGCTTCGAGGGTTGTATAGGCAAGTGCATAGGAAGCGATACGGACTGTGACAAGATAAAGGACGCCGATATGGACGAGTCCACTACCACTGTCTCGAATGCGCCTTCTGTCTTCGATCCGAATTCTTCTTCGGGATTGCCTTGTGATCCTACAGGTAATGGGGCCATAAAGATCAATTTCCCTGATCATACTCCTTTGAATGATGCCATAGACAATGCTATAGGAGCATACTTCACGATAACCGTCTTCAGGCAGAGTGAGGAGTTCCCAGGTCAAGTGGAATACTACACGAACTACCTTCCAGGACGTCAGTTCTTCACACCTCCCGCGTCACCTGTACCTCCAGGTCCCGGAGACCTGTTGAGTGCCTCGGTATATTCGAACAGTTCCTACACCTTCGAAGTACCTCACGGAGCGTGGAAGGTGCGGATAGCATATCATGCAGATGCGTATTCCCCTGCCCCAGGAGCAGAGATACAGATCGATCCTGAGTCGAAATGTAATCGAGAAGACATCCTATCCGTATTCGTAGGTATACAGGACTGCGATGTGATCATCCAAGGATGTACGGATCCTGCTGCAGAGAACTACAATCCAAGTGCGACAGTGGATAACGGTTCATGTGTCTATTCCGGCAACGGTTGTAATGGAGAGTGCCTATGCTCAGATGGTACATGGAGTGTGAACTGCTGTCCTCCTGATCCTGCTTGTGGATGTACGGATCCGGCAGCCTTGAACTTCAACCCTCTGGCTGATCAGGATAATGGTTCCTGTATATATGGGACAAGTACGATAGCAGGATGTGTACCTACAGGTGTGGAAAGCCTTCTCTCTTACAACATCTCCTGCATAGATGCCTCAGGTAACAAGTTCTACAACAAGCTGATAGGCGGGTTGGAGAATACATGTGAGAGTAGGGATGCATGGAGAATGATAATGATCCATAAGATCATGCAGAACAAAGGGCTTCCTTGCCTGTACAACTGCACGGACGATGGAACTCCAGAGCTGGACACTATCATAGTGGATTGTGAAGCACGATGGGCAGCAGCTGGAAGCCTTACATGGACTCCAGCATTAGGGGCCCAACTCTCCTTGGGAGCAGTGGTCCGTAGAGGAGATGACATATTCATCGCTATCTCCAACATAGGATTGGACAAGGATCCTGTACATGCTCTGAACAGCAGTTCCCTCGACACAGGATGGAGACTATGCATCAGTACTCCTGCGCAAGATGGCTCTGAGCCCTATCTTCAGAAATTCGTTAGCTTTGCTAGGAAGTTCTGCAGGGACTGCGGAATCGACCAGTTGACACAGGTAGAACCTCAAGATGCAAACGTAGACCAGTTACTGAATATAGGAGGAGTTGTAATTACCAGCGGTGGTGTGAACTTTGTCATAGACCCTGGAGATCAATAACATAAGAAGATGGCCGAGATCACATCATTGACTACTCTAGCGAAGACATCGGTTGCAACCACCGATTATCTCCTTGTTGCGAACAGCTCTACGAAAGCCTCGAAGAAGTTCCAGTTGAGTTCCTTGTTTCCTTCTTTGAACAATGAAGGAGCAGCTACATCCGGCCAAGCCCTTTTCTCAGGCATAACATCGAACAACCAACTCGACTTCTATGGACTCAAGTCTGCAGACACCAAGATCGGGTTGAGTGTAGTGAGTGGGAATATAATCTTGACCCTCTCAGAAGCTGACATCGATCTAGCGAATTGTAACAATTCCACAGCAGGGTTCCTGACAGCCATCAATTTCGGAACCGATAGCATATCAGGGATCTTGGGCACCGTGAACGGCGGTACAGGATTGGCTACTGTGGCCAAAGGAGCTGTATTGTACGCCTCTGATGCAGATACCTGGAAAGCGAGTGATGCTATGAGTACCAACGGTACACTCCTCATAGGTAACTCTACGACAGGTGTACCTACGGTAGCAGCTCTGACTGCAGGGGCCAATGTGACGATCACTCCTGGAGCAGGATCGATCACGATAGCAGCTTCGATGGGCACTCTTGCTGCCAATCTCGATACTGATACCTTCAACATAGACCTGGCTACCAATTACATCAGCCCTGATGGAACGGACAAGGGTTTCTATGTACACACAACGGGTGTAGGTATATTAAATCCCTCAGCAAGTGCATTGGATCTGTCCAATGCTACAGGCCAGTTGAATCTGCAAGGTTCAGGATCCATTGCTATGGTAGTGGGTAACACCAATGCATACCAGTCACGGTACGACTTCAACGTGTTGGATGCCGGTGCAGGTGTAGGTGGAGCAGCTATGAGGTTCAATGGAGCTGCTGGAGGATCAGGTAATACAGCAGGCGGCCTTATCGAGCTTTACGCAGGTAACGCTTCAGGATCAGGTGCGGGAGGTAACATAGCCCTTCTAGGAGGAGATAGCGCCTCGGGAACACGGGGTAATGTATCCCTTTGGACATACAACAGCGGAAGTTCTCCGATAGAAGCTCTGAGGGTAGACGAAGATCAGCATGTACGTGTATTGAACGGTGAGTTCTACGCAAGCAAGACAATATACGCGAGAGCATCTACAGCTCCACCGATCGTACAGTACCAAGGAGCACATTCCACCACTGACGACGGCACTACAGCTATATCTGCAGCGAACATTGCAGCAGGTATAATCACCTGTACCCCTACCGCAGATAGATCCAAGGCAACAGACACCGCTTCTAATCTGATAACCGGGTTGAACCTGGATGCCGATAACGATTCCGTGGACTTCTCACTGATCAGTCTGGCCACTGACGGTACCTCCGACATCACCATAACAGCAGGCAGCGGAGTGACATTGGTAGGCAACATGATAGTGAAGTCCCAAGACGATGCAGATGATGCCGGATACTCGGGCGCGGGAAGGTTCCGAGTACGTAGGACAGGCGCATCCGCTGTGACCATATACCGTTTAAGTTGATATATAGACCATGATTCAGATAACAGACAAATACAAAGAGCTGGATATGCTCCATGCTGGCCTTCAGAGTGTGAAGGACCTCAAAGGCGTGAAGTTCGCAGTCATTGTGAGCAAGAACGTAAGGATCCTGGACGACCTGTTCAAGGACATCCGGGAAGCTTCTACACCTTCTGAGAAGTTCGTAGAACTGTCCCAAGAGATAGCTCCTTATGTGGACAAGGATCTCATGAAGGTCAAAGAGATCGAAGAAGCGAACAAGGACCTTATCGAAGAGCGCAAGAAGCAGCTCGACGAAGTGAAAGCCTTGATGGAAGAGGAATGTACTGTATCCCTTCACCCCATCCCCATGGACTGTCTCCCTGAAGACATATCCGCGGCGCAAGTGTACAACATAGATAAACTGCTAGAGTAATGGCAACAGTAACACTACGAGTCAGTTTGGACTCTACCGGAGTCTCCAGCGATGCGTTGAACCTGACAGTGACGGACACATTGAACGTGACCAACCCATCGATCTCGATGGCACGCGTGTCTGTCGCTACTACCGGACAGGTGAATATCCTGACCACTGCAGACAACACCGCTAAGACTTACGTGTACCTCAAGAACATCGATGAGACTAATCACGTCGATGTAAAGATCGATGACGCCACCCAGTTCGCTGAGCTTGGGCCTGGTGAATTCTGCGTACTCCCTATCTCTCCAGCTGCTGGCCTGGAGTTGACTGCGGATACTGCAGCATGCATCGTAGAGTACGCGTTCTGGACGACTGCGTGATAGAAAGTATTCAGATGGCAGCTTGTGCACACTGATCATCTGAGGCTGCATCTTGTATGCGGTCTTTCCTTATTTGAGCCTGGGTGCGCAACTCAGGCTTTTTTGTTATGAGATGGATAGGAAGACATATCTGGTCATTGATCACACACTTCAGGAACTACGTGTTCATGGAGAAGGTCGACACGTCCACAAGCACGACTGTCCTCGTAATAGACTCTGACGGTAAAGTAGGCAAGAACAGTTCCATCGGCGGTGGAGGTGGAGGTGGCGGCGGAGGCGGAGGCGGAGGAGCTGGAGCATTGCACCACGTGGTGGAGGATACCAGCCCGCAGCTAGGCGGAGACCTGGACGTCAACGGGAACAAGATAGTCTCTACATCCAATCAGGATATAGAGCTCGACCCTAACGGGACCGGCAATATCATACTGGGGAACTTCACCTTCGACGGTGATCAGACAGTAGGAGTCAGCCAAGACAACTATGTATTGACCTATGACCATTCTACAGGTCTCATCTCCCTTGAAGCTGTAGCAGCTGGAAGTTCGACAGATTCTTTTGTTATATCGGATCAAGGCGGCGGGATCATCACCATGAGTACCACTAGTGAACGTAAACGCAGCCCTTTTAATGGTGAGAACGCTACAGCTTATAGTACCAATCTGCCCGCTAACGATTATCAAAAAACGGGTTTGTTGGTGCCGGTAGATTCCGAATTGAAGGAGATACGTATACATACCAGAGGATATGATTCCGGTACCTACACATGCACCTTCCGTATCTATCGAAAGAATTTCGTGGACGATGCTGCAGGCACTAGCACGCTCATACAGACCATTTCTGCAGTGACGATCAGCGGTACTACCGTGCTGCGGGAGCAATCATTGACAGGGCTCAGCGATGCTTTCAACGCAGGTGATCACATCTACCTGACACACCAGGCAGACGCCGGATACAACAGCAAACGCTTCATCCTGATAGGAGCTACATACTGGTTCGAGAAGACGTAATGGCAACGATAGGCATATACAACTCTTCGGTCTCTGCAGCTTGGGACGCCACAGATCGCCTGATAACCTTGGATGCGAACACAGCGATAGTATGCCAGATAGTAGCTGACAACCTGTACGCGAAAGACTTCTATGATCTAGGTTCCCTCGGATTGACTGGGTGGACTGTCATCGATGCAGCTGCAAACTCTGCCGACTACAATTTCTTTGCCCGAGACGTGGACGCTGAAGTAAAAGGACCGCTGAACGACTTCAGTATCCCATTCACAGAAGAGACTACTTTGAGTGGGCAAGTGAGATTCATGGACGTGGCTGTAGGAGTAGGCGGTCTGAGCTATGGTACAGGAGATGCCTCCGATCTGAGTCAAAGAGGGTACCTGAGTCGGATACATCCTGCAGATGCGGTGATACAGCAGGATCTGGATTATGCTCAAGTCAACGGTCCACCTTGGAGAACTTTGAAGTATCCGAACAGATACGGCACTTATGACAGGTTCACTTTAGTCGGAGGTACGATAGCTCCTCAAAATACCTATACACCCTTTTCCAGAATATATGAAGATCATCTATGTGGTATCCAGACCATATACTACGACGACACTGCCCGTAACTGGGCTAGTTGCTTGAAAGATCCTGCTTCCAATAATGGTTTCTGGTTAGGGACCTCAGTTCACTATACTGCTGTCGGGTGCATGCTGAACAACAATCCTCTTTTATCGACTCCCGCCAGAGGGAATGTCGACTATTGGACGAGCAGCACCGTGTTCGGTAATTCTACACGAGCTCTCCAATACTACAACCGAACGACCAGTGCCCAACAGGTATTATCGCTTGGTAAAACAAGTACAAGACGAGCACTCTATTTCAGATACATGGACTATGAATTGACCTGATATGGCTACAATCAAGATATACGAGAAGAAACCTTTTCTACTGAAAAGTCCTACAGGAAGGAGCTGTGACAACTTCATCATCAAATTACAACAATGGGACGAGACCGGCGAAGAAGCTGTAGTAGAAATCCAATTGTTCGACGTACTCTCCAGGATCGGTGCAAGGGACGAAACTGGAGAATTCTATCTTCCCGACATGGTAAGGCATATAACAGTCACCGGTTTGGATGATGAGATGAGCATGGAGCAGATAAGGAACCACACCATAGCAGGTAAGTGGAAACTATGGCCCGAAGATGAAGACGGTACAGAATTGGACTTCGAAGGCTCTGTATACAAGACACAAGTAATCCCAGACCCAGCACCATGAAACAGTTGAACCGAAGTCTTACAGGAGCAGTGGAAGAGCTGCTGATCGGATCCAATGATCAGCAGACCGATACGGTCGAAGTCTCATCCCTGTACATCGCAAACACCTATGGAGCGGACATAACCATCTCTGTCTACATAGAGTACGTGGATGTGGCCAGTACTGTAGCATTGCATGGTCCATTGCAGAACCATTCGAACTTGGAGAAAGAAGTGTACTATCTGATCAAGGACATAGTGATACCTGCATCGACAGCTTTGGACCTGGTAGAATTCGGATCGTATTCTTTCCATCGCCCGTTCGCTTTGAAGATGTCCCTAGGCGCTGATGAGACGGCGGATGTAAGGGTTGATTACCAAGACCGCATCTCCCGGGTGAAGCCTAGAGAGGTTACGCAATACTGAGTATATTTGATAACTGAGGAATACTGTAGATATGACACTCGATGAAATAGCATACAACCTACTGAACCTGGTCAGAGGAGGAAGATCGAGTAACAATGAGCATATCTCTTTGGACCAGATCAAGTTCAACGTCAAGTACTGGCGTGCGATGTTGATCCGGAGGGATTATCAACGCAACGGGAATATGACCCGTCACCTGGAACAGGACCTCAAATGTCTGAAGTTGGTCAAGGTCGATGCATCGAAGTGCTGCGGCCTTCCAGTCGATTGCGCAGTATACCGTACAGAACTCGAGCTTCCGCGCACAGTCAGATTCAAATTCCAGGACGGCATCACACATGTCAGTGACGTGACCGGACTAGGCACCATACCCATGGTCATGCCGCACGAGGTACAATGGTTACCCTACGACAGCTACACAGCGAACAAGCGCAAGGCATACATGATCGAGGATTACCTCTACATCTACAATGCGGATGGGATGGGCCTTGTGAATGTCAGAGGTGTGTTCGAGGATCCAGAGGAGCTCGCATCTTTCGATTGTGACGGATCCGACTGTTACGACGAGAAAAAAGACTTTCCTATACCTATGGATATGATAGAGGCGATAACCAAAGGCATCATGTCCGGTGAGCTGCAGATGCTGGCTCAACCGCTCAACGATACCACTTTGGATACGCTTCAAGACAACAATGCAAGTAACAATGCAAGTGGATGAGGACATACGGTATAGGCGATGTTTATAAGGACTTCGCAGAGGAGGACAAGAGCATATCGAAGGATACGTTCGTACTGATCTGCAAAGAGTTCAACATGTTGATAATGGAGTCCATGTTAAAAGGCAAGGAGTTCAACATGGGGCACAACATGTCGAGCATCTCAGTGGTCAGGGTACCGCGGGATCCTAGAAACCCAGCCATAAATTGGGGAGCATCGAACCGGTACAAGAAAGAGCTCTTAGCGAAGGGCGAGGAACTGTACGATAAAGAAACTGGAAAAGGAAAGAAATGGCACATCTATTTCACAGATGCCTTCTACTTCAAGTTCTATTGGAGGAAGGCGAAGTGCAAAGTAAAGTGCAAGACCGTGTATAGATTCGATGCCACAAGGGGCGTCAAGGGGAACAAAGGCAAATTGAAACAGATAGATCCATTGGATCATCATCTATTCAGATTGATGGACCGTGAAAGGCAAGCTTAAATACAAACGCACACCCACCCTATTAAATAGGATCATGCAGATGAAAGGGTACGAGGATCCTTATGAGGGTACCTATGTACCGAGGGATAACTATAGGTCTGGAGGAAGAAGGAAATTCCAGATGGGCGGCCCTCAACCTACACGATCAGACTCTTTAGAATGGAACAAGCTTGCGGAAGAATTCGATATATCCAACTCCCTACTACCGCCGGACGGAACTATTACTGATAAGCAAGCTGATAGACTGAAAATGGAGTACAACAGGCTTTGGAGACACGCCTTCTCCAATCCTTTATCGGAAGATTCGAATAACTTATCCGACAAATATCCAGTAAGGAGGTACAACGATCGGCCCTTCATGTATGGATCTCTGAAAAGAGTGGTCCCTGAGGACATATCTAAAAAACCTTCTGATAAAAAAACTTCTGAACGACCTAGACGACATTCTACTGTAAAGTTTCAAGACACATTTTACGATGATATTCCGAATCAGACAAGGATTCACACAGACTCTTATGGGAATACAACTGTAAGCACCTGGAAAAAAGGAGAGGGATTTTCTGAACAGACCTTAGACTCTTACCTGGAAGATCCCGATATAGATATGAAACCTTTCTTACAGCGTATCTTAAACGAAACTGGCAGAAGAGCTCAAGATACTAGAAAGATGGAAGAAGGGGGCCCTGTCCAAAAAAATTACAAGTATGATTCTTCTCAACCCTCTTTGACAAGTCCTGAAGACTTGTCAAATTTTCACTCCCTTCTCTGGAAAGAAGAGAAGGAGTTCTTGGATAAATGGTATCCTATGAAAAAGAATAAAAAGGGGAAAGCAGGGAGAAAAGAGTTCCTAGATTGGTATGGAGAAGGTTTCCAACAACTGTTAAGAGATTCTGGAGTGCCTACTGCTAGTGATGTATATTTCTATCCTGACCTATTCCCAGAATGGGTGGAGCGTGAAGATGAAATCAGGAGGAAAATGAACCCTAATAAGATGCATATCTTTTTTGACATGAGGGATAAGAAACAAAATGGTGGATATATCCCTCCTCCAGTATCGGAAGAAAGGGAAAAAGAACTATTGCATAAATACATAGGCAATTTTGTTCCTTATGATAAGAATCCAGAAACAGGACAAAATACTATATCTTCTGAAGAAATGGGTCCAGACCATTGGCTATATGATGTATCTCCTACAGAAGGACTTGATAAAAGGCAAGCTTTCTATATAATGAACAGGTTTGCAAATCCTTTAACTAGACGACCTGCCCCTATGCAAGGTCCTATAGCTGAAGAATACATCAATCCTGAAGGAGAAGACAGATCAGAATGGCTTCAGAAAGATAGGGATTCTCCTTTAAGAAGGTACGACTTAGACAAAAATCTGAAGCCTCAAAATCCTAGGAGATACGAAATCTCTAATACATATGAAATGGCTTATGGAGGGCCTAGAAGATTAAGAAAAGTTTAAGCAGAGAGATGATCTACAAGAACATATCCAGCAAGAACATCATCCGTAAGGTGATGAGGGATCTGAACCCTAACAATGCAGAGTTCATCGATGATGCTGTGGAGTGGATTGGTGAAGCTCTGCAACACATAGGCGCCTCTGCGCAAATGGAAGACAAGCATTGTGTCTTGGACGTAGAGAACCATCGAGCATGCCTTCCAGGCAATCTCGCCTACATCAACCAGGTAGCAGTCAACGGTAATGTATCTCCTCGCTTGAGAAGAGAGCGCGAGCTCTTGGTCGAAGAGGTCAACGAACTCAATGCCCAACTGTCCCAATTCAACAATTCCATCGAAGACATTGCGGCAGTAGAGACCGGAGGCACAGTCACCACACCTTTCAGCCTTGCTACGCCTTTGTCGTTCAGTGAGGAGTTCCTAGGATTCAACCCAGGTTGGACTTGGAACAGCGCCAGTCCTACATTGGACCAGACCTACGACTACGCCATGGGAGTGCTCAGGTTCCCTGCAGGTACCCTGGGCAACTACTATCACTACAACGATCCTGGTTACGGACTCGATGCAGGCGAAATGGCTGTGGTAGGAGACAGTATACCGATCACGAATCACACTGGGGCCAACTACATCATCGACTTTGCAGACTACTGCATCGCCAAGGGTATCACCAAGGTGCACTACATGGCAGGCCTATTCTTCCAGAAGGGAGGAACACCACTTGCGTACCAAGAGCACATCGATGCTATCCAATACTTGGAGAGTAGGGGGTTGGACGTCGTGGGTATACAAGTGCAGAACGAAGTCAACTTCGACAAATACGCTGCAATCTATCCAAGTGACTGGATACTGTTCAAAGCTGACTTCTTGCAGTTCGTATCCGACATCAGCACGATCGGTAATTACAAGATCGGTGTACAGATACCGAACATCCAGAATCGTACAGCTGCAAGAGCTGCATCCTACTACAGCTTCGTCACCACTGACGCGGACATACTGAAAAGCATCGATTTCTACAGCATGCACCTGTATCCTACGGAAGCAGAGATGGATGCAAGCGAAGATGCGTTCATAGCGGACGTAGCCAACATACAGAGCATAAAGCCTATCAGGTTCACTGAGTTCAACGTAAACGGTTTACAAGGGGGTTACACCTACAGAGGACTCCAGCACGCGAAGGATCTGTGGAGACTCTATCTGGTCCTACTGGAATCCCGTCCGGAGATGCTCTTTGTACACAACCTGTACGGCAGCAATGTGAATGCATTCTATCAACACGGTGTGGGTACATCTACCATGGCAGAGCTGTGGAAGGAGATCGTGTTCCTGTTGAACTCAAATTACGAGATCGTCACCTATGATGGCCGACGTGCACTCAAGGCTATAGGTTCGGACAAGAACCTGTACACCGTCTTCTACAACAACTCTGGATCGATAGTGACTGTTCCCTTGGAAGGAGCAGCCAATACCATCAAGACCTTGACAGGTTCAGGGTTCACATCTGCTACAGGATCGGACTCCGTCGCAGTGGCTGCAGGTGATCTTGTCGTCATCACATCCACACCAGGAACAACGACTGCCAGCAGCACATTCACTCCAGGAGTCGATCGATACAATGAGCAGTACAAGACCAACCTCTCAGCTCTGAGGGACATACAGTCCAGGATAGCTGTACTGGAAGGCGCCTACTTCTCCACAGATGGGTACGGGAGTGGACTGCGGCCGCTCAGATATGGCGCAAGTACATTCCATAGCTCGATGCACTGCGAGGGTTGTGTGAACGAGTCCGCTACCCACAAGGAGGATTACATCATCGACAATGGCTATATCAAGACATCTTTCGAAGAAGGGCAGATCTGCCTTAGCTATGCAGCTTTCCCGATCGACAGTGATTGTTACCCCATGGTACCGGATGACATCAGCTATAAAGAAGCCTTGTTCTGGTACATCTACAAGCAGATGCTATTAGGCGGATTCGATAAGCCGA